>JAAUYG010097167.1_pt1 | contig 17692 bp, 17 predicted proteins | sample 7278091 | NCBI WGS metagenome assembly JAAUYG01 (sample SAMN14350201, study PRJNA611818) | marine sediment metagenome | isolation source: surface marine sediment (0.6m) | place: French Polynesia: Moorea | collected 2018-08
CAAGTAAATGAATTATTCAATTGTTATTTGCAGATTACGAAGAGGGAAGTAATTCTATTTTCTCTTTTTGAGGTGTGATCTGCACTTTATTTTCTTCGTCAATATCTACTGTTGCTGTATCTCCCTCGCCCAAACGACCAGAAAGAATTTCTTCGGCTAAGACATCTTCTAGAAGACGCATAATTGCCCGACGTAAAGGACGCGCACCATAAGCAGGATTGTATCCTTCATCTACTAGACGATCTTTGAACTTGTCTGTTACTTCCAAAGTAATTTCTTTCTCGGTTAAGCGTTGGAACACTTCTTTGAGTAAGATTTCGCTGATTTCTTTGACTTCGTCTTTGCTTAGCTGACGGAAGACAATGATTTCATCGAGACGATTAAGAAACTCTGGGCGGAAGTAGCTTTTGAGTTCTTCGTTAACTAAGGAACGAATACGGTTGTATTTGGCTTCTGCTTGATCGTCGGCAAACTCAAAACCAAGACCACCACCACCTTTTTCGATGACCTTAGAACCAATGTTAGAGGTCAAAATCAGCAGGGTATTCTTAAAGTCTACTGTTCTGCCTTTGGCATCAGTTAAGCGACCATCTTCTAGTATCTGCAACAGCATATTGAAGATATCTGGGTGTGCCTTTTCAATTTCGTCGAATAGCACCACAGTATAAGGGCGACGGCGCACTGCTTCAGTTAGCTGACCACCTTCGTTGTAGCCGACATATCCTGGAGGAGAACCAATCAGTTTGGAAACTGTGTGGCGTTCCATGTATTCAGACATATCAAGGCGAATCATCGCCTCTTCCGAGCCAAAGAAGTAAGTTGCCAAAGCTTTAGTTAGCTCTGTTTTACCAACCCCAGTAGGCCCAGAGAAGACAAAACTAGCAATAGGACGATTAGGATTTTTCAGACCAACTCTTGCTCTTCTAATGGCACGAGAAGTAGCTTTAACTGCGTCTTCTTGTCCAATAATGCGCTGATGAAGAGTATCCTCCATGTGCATTAGTTTTTCTGATTCAGACTCGGTGATCTTATTAACTGGTACGCCAGTCCAAGAAGCAACAATATGAGCGATTTCCTCTTCATCCACTGAGGGAGAATCATCTCCATCTTCAGATTCATTCTTCTTATTAGAAGCAATAGTGCGAATCTGTTCCTTAATTTCCATTTCGCGATCGCGCAATTCTCCTGCTTGATCGAAGTCTTGAGATCTTACTGCATCATCTTTTTGTTTGAGAATTTCCCGCAATTCCTTATCCAACTCTTTAGCAGCTGGAGGAAGTTGAGAATTAATCAAACGGACGCGAGAACCAGCTTCATCGATTAAATCAATGGCTTTGTCTGGTAAATAGCGATCGCTAATATAACGGTCTGATAGTTTGGCCGCCGCTTCTAAAGCTTCATCTAATATTTTTAATTTATGGTGTTGTTCATAACGCTCGCGCAAACCATAAAGAATTTCGATGGTTTCTTCTACCGATGGTTCGCCAACCTGTACTGGTTGAAAACGACGCTCCAAGGCAGCATCTCGTTCGATGTGCTTACGATATTCATCTAAAGTAGTTGCACCAATACATTGTAATTCACCCCTCGCCAAAGCAGGCTTCAGGATATTGGCAGCATCGATCGCTCCTTCTGCTGCTCCCGCACCAATTAGGGTGTGTACCTCGTCAATCACTAGAATTACGTTTCCAGCTTGACGAATTTCGTCCATGATTTTTTTGAGACGTTCCTCAAATTCACCACGATACTTAGTGCCAGCTACTAATAAACCGATATCTAGAGTAACAACCCGTTTTTCTTCGAGGATATCAGGAATATCTTTATTAGCGATGCGTTGAGCTAATCCTTCGGCGATCGCAGTTTTACCAACTCCAGGCTCACCGATCAAAACAGGGTTATTCTTAGTACGGCGACCCAGAATCTGAATTACCCGCTCGATTTCCTTCTGTCTACCGACTACGGGGTCTAGTTTCCCTTCCCCAGCCATCTGAGTCAGATTCGAGCCAAATTCATCTAGTGTCGGCGTTTTATTCCTACCTGGGGAGCTACCAGAACCAGCAGCTACTTCGGCAGTTTCTCCTAACATTCTAATTACTTGAGTGCGGACTTTAGACAAGTCTACGCCCAGGTTTTCGAGGACTCTGGCAGCGACTCCTTCCCCTTCCCGAATTAATCCTAAAAGAAGATGCTCGGTGCCAATATAGTTATGACCTAATTGGCGTGCTTCTTCTAAAGATAATTCCAGAACTCTTTTCGCTCTGGGAGTAAAGGGAATCTCTACTGCTACAAAACCAGAACCGCGCCCGATGATTTTCTCAACTTCGATACGAGCATCTTTAAGATTGACTCCCATCGATTTGAGAACTTTGGCCGCGACTCCCGTACCCTCTCCGATTAAACCCAAGAGGATTTGTTCCGTTCCTACGAAGTTATGACCCAGGCGGCGTGCTTCCTCCTGGGCTAACATAATTACTTTTATTGCCTTCTCTGTGAAGCGTTCAAACATGTCTTATTTCCCACCTGCTGCTTGCCCGTGTATGGTGATTCTAGCACAGCCTTATGCTTTCCTGACTCTGCTTATTAGGGGGGAAAATACGGTATTGAAATTGACAATTTTTGCTTCAGTTAAGGTAATATTGTTGGTTTCGCAAGCGATCGCCTAGATTTTGCTTCCATTGAGCCAAAGTTTGTTTGAACTCTGGATGCTGTATATTCTTTCTCCAGAGAATTAAAGCGTCTTCCCCTGTTTCTTGATAGTACCTTTTTCTAGTTCCCGCAACTTTAAAGCCAAATTTTTCATATAATTTAATAGCTTGAGAATTATTGATATTGACTTCCAAAGTTGCCCACTGCAATTTTCTGGCGATCGCATCTTGAAGTAAAGTTAACAACAATAACTGTCCTAGTCCTTGTCTGCGATATTTAGGGTGAACCCCTAACAGGGTAATATGGGCCTCTTCGACAATTGACCACAAGCAACCAATTCCGATCATTTTAACTGATGAAGAATTGCTTGGTACAGCGTCAGTAAGATACAAAGCTAATAAGCTACTTTTTGGGCTGTCGATTTCTCTAAGGTAGCTTTCTGCTGTCCACAAACCACCCAGGCAAATACGGTCTAGAGTTACCACTTCAGACACTTGGGAGGCAATCAAGGGTTTTATTCGTAAAATCTCCACTAAATCACTCAATATTGATCGATTATCTATTTTTTAACAGTCCGTAACTGTAGACTAGAAAATAGGTAATTACAAAACTTCACTGATTAACCACAAAAGATTAATATTATGCTATCGACCGATCGCAGTTTACCCAATACCGGACATCGCTATGTTCCTCAGATTACCAGCCTAGAAATTCCTCCTTCTCCTAACCAAGAGTTACTGCCCCTAACTGCTAAGGTCAACAGCAACGATAATCTAGAAATTGGTGGCTGCTCCCTCAAGCAACTAGTTGAACAGTATGGTTCTCCCCTATACATACTAGACGAATTTACCCTCAGAACAGCCTGTAGTCAATATCGTGATAGTTTCACTACCTATTATAGTGGTGAGTCCCAGGTAATTTATGCTTCTAAAGCTTGGAGTTGCCTGGCTGTATGCCGCATTATTGATAGCGAAGGCTTGGGTTTTGATGTAGTATCTGGCGGAGAACTACACACCACTCTAGAAGCAGGGGTAAGTAAAGATAAAATTTATTTTCATGGAAATAATAAGTCTGCTGCTGAATTAGAGTTGGCTGTGGATGTGGGCTGTACAATTATGGTGGATAACTGGCTGGAGTTAAAAACTCTGGTGCAGATTGCTTCAGATAGAAGCGAACAACCAGTTCCGATTATGATACGTCTTACTCCTGGGATTGAATGTCATACCCACGAGTATATTCGTACAGGACATTTAGACAGCAAGTTTGGTTTTGATCCTAATCAACTAGACGAAGTATTTACCTATCTTAGTCAACAAGAGAGCCTCAGTTGTATTGGGTTACACGCTCATATCGGCTCCCAGATCTTCGAACGTCAACCCCATCAAGACTTAGCGGTCGTCTTGGTAGACTGGATGAAGAAGGCTCAAGGATACGGTTTACCTGTAACAACTCTTAATGTAGGCGGAGGCTTGGGTATTCGCTATACCGAGTCTGACGATCCACCAAGTATTTCTGAATGGGTTAATGCTGTTAGTACTGCTGTAGAAGATGCCTGTAATAAAGCTTCTGTGCCTTTACCTAGGTTAATTGCCGAACCAGGGCGCTCGCTTATTGGTTCAGCCTGTGTCACAGCCTATACAGTGGGTAGCCGCAAAGAAATTCCTGATTTTCATACCTATATTGCAGTAGATGGGGGAATGTCTGATAATCCTCGTCCTATTACCTATCAGTCTATATATCGTGCTGTAATTGCCAATCATATGTCCGCACCTATAACTGAAGAGGTTACTGTGGCAGGTAAACACTGTGAATCGGGGGATGTGCTAATAAAAGATGCTGTTTTGCCAAAAACCGAACCAGGAGATATTTTGGTGGTGATGGATACAGGAGCATATAATTACAGCATGGCATCAAACTACAATCGTATTGGCAGACCTGCCGCATTAGTAGTTTACGAAGGAGAAGCAAACTTAATCATTGAACGCGAAACTTATCATAATTTAATTGAACGCGATCGCTTGCCCGAAAGACTGGTAAAACACAAAGAGTAGATTTAGGATAGAAACTTGCATAATATACGAAAGTTCTAAGTCTAGGTAACTAGACTTTATTTAATACCTTGAATTTCGAGGTTTTGTCCCGCCAACCATTTATAGTCGAGTAATTAAAATAATGTCATTGTCGGGTTTTGTTCCTGACTTAAGTTGGATTCCTTCCTGGTTGCCCGATCCAATTAATATCATCGATTTAGGCTTAGTTTTAGGCTTGAGTTATGCCCTTCTCCTCATTATTGGCGAAGGAGAACGGCGTAGTTTGTGGATGGTCAGAGGATTTATTGCCCTAATGCTGGCAACCGTAGTCAGCGAACAATTAAAGCTAGAGCTACTGAGATTCTTATTAGAAAAATTAGTCTTGGGTTCTGCTGTGGCAATGGCAGTTATTTTCCAATCTCAATTTCGTCGTTTTCTCGAACAAATTGGTAGAGGGGAAATTATACAGTTATTTCAGAGTTCAGGAAGACCCAAAACCCAACCAGATAGTGTCATAGATCGTATTGTGGATGCGATCAAAGAACTATCCCAAAATCGTACAGGTGCATTAGTACTAATAGAAACTACTGGTTCTTTAGAAGAAGAAGATTTTGTGTCCCCAGGAGTCAATCTGAATGCGGAGGTTTCTAAAGAACTTTTACAAACTATTTTTCAAACTACTACCTTGTTACACGATGGTGCTGTTTTAATTAGTGGTTCACGTATCTTAGCAGCAGCAGTTATTCTTCCTTTATCTGAACGTACTGCCTCTCGTCAGTTAGGAACTCGTCATCGTGCAGCCATGGGAATCACCGAACGAGTAGAAAAGTGTTTGTGTATTGTTGTTTCCGAAGAAACTGGTTCAATTTCTTTAGCCGAAAAAGGAACGTTAAATAGACCCCTAACCAGTAGTAAACTAAAAGAGCTATTACAAGCTAGATTCACCCCTGTCGGGGAAAGAGACGCGGTTCGTCTGAGTCGTAAAATTAGCTTTCAAGGAAAAATTCTGCTAGAACGCATTTTACGTCTAAGACCATCAAATTCTCGTAAAAAAAATAATTAGAATTAATTTTTTAATTTAGTTTATGTTCTCAATTCAGCATTTTCTAGTTTTATTTAACAATGAGCGTTGAGCCAGTTACTTTGCAAAAATTACCCATGGATTTAAGCACAAGCCGTCTACCTAAACACGTAGCGGTAATCATGGATGGTAATGGTCGTTGGGCTAAAAACCAAGGCAAGCCGCGCATTATTGGTCATCAAAAAGGTGTAGATGCTCTCAAAGATTTATTGCGTTGCTGTAAAGATTGGGGCATTCCTGCTTTAACTGCCTATGCCTTTTCGACGGAAAATTGGGGTAGACCTTCAACGGAAGTCCAGTTTCTAATGACCTTATTTGAGCGCGTGTTACGGCGAGAGTTAAACGAGATGAAAGAGGAGAACGTCAAAATTCGTTTTGTAGGTAATTTGGCGGGTTTACCAGACTCTCTGCGTCAGGAAATCGCTCGCTCGATGGAAGATACCAAAGATAACTTGGGAATTCAGTTTACCGTCGCTACTAACTATGGTGGGAGACAAGAAATTATTCAGGCTTGTCAGGAGATCGCCTCTTTAGTAGAACAAGGATACTTAAAACCAGAGCAAATCAATGAAGATTTGTTTGAGGAGCATTTATATACTTATGGTATTCCTCATCCCGATTTATTAATTCGTACTAGTGGAGAAATGCGAATTAGTAACTTTTTACTATGGCAAATGGCTTACTCAGAAATTTATGTCACTTCAACCCTCTGGCCTGATTTCGATCGAGTTGAGTTTCATAAAGCTTTAGCTACCTATCAACAGAGAGACAGGCGATTTGGAAAAGTGTAACTAAATTAATTAGTTATTTTATTTTTCTTTGATTTTTTCTTTTAATTTAAATAGCCGAAGTAGATAGATAAGGGCAGGATTATAAAGCCCACTGCAATTAAAATAGCTAAGCTCAGGGCGATCGCATATACTAGGGGACTAATTTTAGAATTCAAGACTCCAATCGATTGCCAAGCACTCCAAAGACCGTGACGCAGGTGGAAACCCAACATAATCATTACCCCTGCATAGCCAAAGGCATAGATAGGGCTCTGAAATTTTTCCATGACTAAACTAGATAAATCCCTCATCTCTACACCGTTGATGGTGGTTGAGTAGTATGTCCCGAATTTAAAAGTGAGTAGATGCAAGATTAAAAACCCTAGCAATACTAACCCCGTAATAATCATGGTGCGGGAACTAATCGATTGTTTGCTGGGTTCACCCGCGCTTTTGATTTGACTATAGCCGATGGGTCTAGCTTGCAAAGTATTAAGTTGAATCGAGATAGCGATCGCTATATGAAAAATAACTAATCCTAATAAGGTAAACTCAATTATATACAGTAAAATGCCCAAACTATTGATAAAATGCGCTAGTTGATTATACGCTGCGGAGCTAGCAAACAAAGTTAGGTTATCGATCATGTGGACTAGAACAAATAAAGATAAGCCTAATCCTGTGAGCCCTGTAATGATTTTTCTACCGATGGGAGAATTATAAAAGCTAATTAATTTTGGGCGATCGCTACTTAGGGTCATAATAATAAGATCTTTAATTAGATATTTAACTCAAATATTTATTTCTTTGAGTTTAGCAATTGATAACCCATAGATAGTTAACAATAGGACTCAGAGAAATATCTTGCCGTTTTCATGCCACCTAAAATTGTAAGATTTAAGTGAAGACTTGCAGTTCGATCAACGAAGGATATATTTTTATGACCGTCGCTACTAATGTTCCCGCCTTTTGTCAAGGAATTCAGCATTTCCAAAAAAAATTGTCTAGTTTTGACCAATATGGGCAAGAAGCAGCAATCCCAGCAGGAAAAACGGCGATCGCATCTCCCAGCGATAAAGCAGCAGTTTATCAAACCATGTTAGCGGCGGATGCCTTACGTTACCTAACTCTACAGATTACTGCCAGTAAGCAGTCAGGACATCCAGGAGGATTTGCTAGCATTGCCGATACTATTGCCGCGTTAGTGATGCTAGGACATAAAAATATTATTACTGAGGTAGGACATCATGCCCCAGGCTTTTATAGCAATGTCTTTTTAGATACTTCCCTCGAAGCAATGGGAATTAATAGCGTTCAAGATATGCGCGATCGCTTTCGAGAAATGCACGGGCTTTTAGGACATCTTTCAGGACAAATTCCTGGTTTGCTCAACCCCGCAGGGCCTCTAGGACAAGGACAACACTTTGCTATGGCAGGAGCAAAACTCCATCCTGGGGTATTATTTCCCGTAACTATCGGTGATGGTGGTTTGGGTGAACCCTATATTATGAGTAGTTTTGGTCACTTTAATACTGCCTATCCTCAAGTGACTAACTTCTTGCCTATTTTGGTTTGGAATGGCTATTCCCAGGAACATCACAGCATGGTTTCTACCAAAACTAATGAGGAAATGATTAGCTACTGGGCAGGTAATGGCTTTGCAGAGGTAATTCTCGTCAACGCTAAGGATTACGATGATGCTAATCAGCCAGGGGACTATGTAGATAGTACTAAGTTCTCCCTGGAAGGCAGAATGGCGTTTACCCAGGCCATACTAGAGGCGACAGACAAAGCGGCTAAATCGGCACTAGACGGTAAACTAACGGTATTAATTGTCAAACAACTTAAAGGTGCGGGGGTACATAAACGCGGCGCACAATCTCATAATCTTTATCCTGGGGACAGTGTCGAAAAAGACTATATTGTTGCAGCCCTAAAAGAAAGAGCCTTAACTCCTGCGGCTTGGGAGCTTGTTCGTAGTAATTATGTCCGTTCCAGTGGTGGTGCAGCAGCAAAAACAGCCGTTACCGAACAAGAATATCCTCTCTCAGATTTGGGCAACATCCCCCTAGAAGAATATGCCGTAGGTGGCGAGAAACAGGTTGCTACTACGGCTATGGGAGCGATCGTAGCTTATGTGGGACAGCAGGATCGAGACTTTATTGTGACCAATGCTGATGGTAATGCCGCTTCTGGGATTAAAAATGTCAATACTGCTTTAAAAATTATTCACCCCACCACCGACGAAACTTATTTTCAACAACCCCAGGGACAGGTTTATGAACCCCTGAGTGAAGATGCTTGTGCAGGATTAGCTGCAGGACAGGCTTTGTTTGGAGCGAGGTCTCTTTGGTGTTCCTATGAATCTTTTGCTATTAACGGTTTACCTATTTGGCAGACGGTTACTCAAGCCATGGCAGAATTACGCCGTTTAACTCCTTCGACTATCACCCTCTTTACCGCAGGGGCATTAGAACAAGGACGCAACGGCTGGACACACCAACGCCCTGAAATTGAGAACTACTTTGCAGCAATGATGCGTAATGGCAATGTCTTTCCTCTCTTTCCCTGTGATGCTAATAGTATTCAAGCTTGTTATGAATGGGCATTAGGCACGAAAAATAAGGGAATTACCATTACTGCTAGTAAGTCTCCCCTAGAAATTCGCACTACCCTAGAACAAACTCGCCAGGGATTAGCCAAAGGTGGCATAGTTTTACAAGAGATTTCAGGAGATAAATCTGTTGTCTTTGCTGTAATTGGCGACATGACTCTAATTCCTGTATTTGAAGCCGCCGAACAGCTAAAATCTCAGGGGATCGGTTCTAAAATCATTTCGGTAATTAACCCCCGTCGCCTATATCGTCCCACGGATGTGGCTTGGGATAGTTGTAATCGGGAAAAAGATGATAATTTTCTCAGTGATACTGAGTTTGCTGCCATGTTTGATGGAGATGCTTTACTTGGGGTTACAGGAGGTTCAAGTGCGATGTTGGAACCTGTAATGTTGCGTAGCAATAGTAGGCGTGATGTCTTTGCCTGGAAACAAGGCGAAACTGCTTCGAGCGCAGGACAAATTATGGAGTTTAATGGTATTACGGCTGACAATTTTGTTCAACGGGCAATGGCATTGATTAGTTAATCAAGTTGAGTAAAAAGCTAATAGCTAATAGCTAATAGCTATTAGCTGATTTATTGATTTTGACGTGAAAATATCCTGTTCTTGTAAGAACCTATAGTCAACTTGGCTTTTAACTCAGATTTAATCCGATTGAGGATCGATCGCTCGTCCAGAGAATCGAGAATTTTTTGTACTACTACTTTCGGACTTTGTTCTCCCCAAGATGCCCCATTCGCTAGATAGGTTTTGCTGACTTGTCCAATAGCATAGGAAGACACCCCAGCAACTCCACCTTGAGCGATCGCCACTGATAAATAGGGAGCAAGGGATAAACCACCTGTAGCGGGAATAGTTAGCCCTAGAAGACCTTTGAGAGAGCTTAAACCAAAAGTTGCCAAGAGTTCACTAGCACTAATTCCTCCCATGCTAAGAGCAATGTTTTTCAGTAGCTGTATTGCCCCTGATTGAGTCATGGTGATGCCATAAAGACGAGACAAAGAAATAATGATCCCCACGTCAATAATTGCCCCAGAAAAAAGATCGATCGCCGTCACAGGATTAAGAGCGATCGTCATAGCTTTGACCATCATTCCTTTATTGATTAATTCATTGGCAGCGCGATCGCGAATTGCTAATTTACGCTGCAATAATTGTTCGTTTACCTCGTCGGCGAATAACATACTGTTTAGGGCAACTAGGGATTTACCCTCACGGTGTAATAACTCTAAAATCTTGAGTCTCAAAGATTCTACTTGCGGCTTTCCCTTAAGACGTTGCACTTTTAATTTGCCAGTTTTATCTTTTACTCCTCGTACTTCGATAGGAGAAGCAGCAACCATAATAATTTCCTCAGGAGAAATTAACTCCCTCACTCTTTGTTCTTTAATTTTGTGATATATGGCCAGCCTGTCTGCTTCAGGATATTGATCGATTTTGTTAAACACCAACAGCATCGGTTTTCCAGCTTCCCGCAGTTTAGACAAAGCCCGATATTCAACTTGGGTAATATCCCCCGAAACCATAAACAAAATTAGATCGACTCTTCTGGCTAAATCACAAGCTAATGCTTCTCTGGCTTCGCCGTTAACTTCGTCAATTCCTGGGGTATCAATTAATTGAATTTCTCCTCCTTGTTCTCCTGCAATAGTGAGGCGTTGCCAGTTTTCCCCAGTCTCAGCAATTTGTTCTGGGGTTAACTTCCAGTTAGTAGTATTAAGGGTGCGGGTAACACCGTGGAGTGCGCCTGTGGGGAAAATATCTTGTCCGATAAGAGCGTTGAGTACAGAAGATTTTCCTCTGCCTACCATGCCAAAAGCAGCAATTTGTACCACCGACTGCTCTAGTTTATCCAGCATTTGAGTTAGGCGGTCTATTTCTGACTCTAATCCAATTTGTTCTTCAGCGGTAAGATCGATATTACTAATCAAATCTCGCAGAGAGTTTTGTGCTTTGCGATAATTTAGTTCGGCAGTAATTTCTTCAAAGCTAAAAAGTGTTTGTTCTAATTCTGCTTGGTTTTTAGCTTCTTCTTTTGACAACACAGAATACCTCTTCGTGAATTTAGAGTTTTTTGATTAACCTGTACTTTATAGTGTGGCTTATTTTCATGGCGTTTGTTGATGACAATTAGCCAGAAAAACAATGGTTAATTGTAACTCACCGTATTTTTTAGGGGAGAAGTTGTGAGAATACCATTGAATATTATTTAATAAAAATGCTAGGTTATCCATCGACTAAATTTTCTTGTCAAAAATTGTGAATCGTCGTTATTTACCAGAAACAGTAGCCTACGTGAGAATTACTCAGCAGTCTTTGCAGTTGGGTAAAATTGAAGGCGAAGTCAAAGCTGCTCAATATGAATGGCAATTTAGGTGGCGTTTTCGGCAACGGCGATTATCCGTCGAGCCTTCTTTGGGCAGAGCTTTGATTCAAGAACCTTTAGAGAGATTTTTAGAACGTTCTGATTATCAATTAGAAGCAGGAAGCGACTATACTTTTACAGTTCGGACCAAAATGTAATTTTATTGTAACTTTATTGGTACAATTATTTAATTGTTTAATTATTTTACTTAATAAAATTCAAGTATTAAAATACTTAAATTTTGAGGAGACTACTTAATGTCAGATGATGAACTAAGTCAGGAAATCATCAAAATTATTATTGCTGATGATCAACAAATAGTTCGAGAAAGTTTGCAATTACAGTTAGCAAAAGAACCATATATTGAAGTAGTTGCTTCTGTTGATAGTGGCTCGGCTGCATTAGCAAAAATTGCCGAACTTACGCCAAATGTAATTCTTATCGATCTAGAAATGCCAGGAATGGATGGCGTTACAGCCATCAAGCACATATGCGATCGCTTTCCTCTAACTAAACCACTGGTTTTTAGTATTCATGATGAACGAGAGTATATTAACCAAGCAATAGTAGCAGGTGCTAAGGGATATTTACTTAAAGGTACTGCTACCAAAGATTTGGTTGATACAATTCGTAATGTTCATCGAGGATATTTTCAATTAGGTTCAGGAATATTAGATAAACTCTCGTTATCAGGCGCTCAAACTTCGCTTAATGTCGTAGATAATGTCGTAGATTCATCGCCTAAATACTGTGTAGATATTATAGAGTTGGTGTATTTAGAAGCAAAGCTAACTGATAAATTTACTAGTATGATTAATTTTAAATCAAAAGAAAATTATGATAAATTTACGAGAATGATTAATCTCAAATCAAAAGAGGAGCGTGATCAATTTAGCGCTATATTATCTCAACAAAGGCAGTTACTGAATTCAGAAAAAGCTAAAATATATTCTAAAATTAAAACAATAGAATTCCAGATTTTTATTGTACTAGCTATTCAAACTATTTGGATAATTGCTATTATTTCCCAAAGATAAAATATCTTTCAATTAATAAAATAGCCACAAGATCGTCGACAGGACGAGGAGGAACACGTAATCCTTGGGGAATGATTCGCTGTAATCCTCTGGGAGGATACATTTGCCAATAGCGATCGCGAGCCTCTAAAGTACTATTAGTTTCATCAACCATTACTATCGGTAATTTTGTAGCTAAATTAGCCTCAATCTGTTTGCGCCAACTCTTAGAAGTAGTCCCATCTCCCATCACAATTAAGTTGACAGCAAACTGCTGAGATAGCTCTTGAATTTTGGCGATCGCCGATTCTGAATCTATCACTTGATGATAGACTACCTTTTTCTCACTAGTCATTACTGCAACACCACATTTATCTCTACCTGGATCTAAACCAAGTATGGTTTGAAGGTTGAAGGCTGAAGGTTGAAGGTTTGAGGTTAAATTGCTCACTAACTAATTAGCCGTTAATTATTAATTGTTCAGATTAATTGTTCAGGTGCTAAAAATAACTTTGCCATCACGCATCACCACAAAGTTAAGTTTTAAAGGTCCTGCGGTATAAGTATTTTCTACTACCACAGCCTTAATTTCGTTCACAGGCACTTCTGCCTGAGTAATTTGATTGACAAAATTAACAATACTTTCTATTTGATTATCTCCTATTTCGATATCTCCTAGCGTTCCTGCTCTTTGGGCGCGAAATTTAGAAACTGCTAATAGCCAATTTAATCTTTCTTGTACTTCATTACGGGTTATATTCTGAGAATCAATAGACACGGTAGCTATTTCTTCCCCTGCTGTAAATACTTGCTGGTTGAGAGCCAAATCAGCAAAGACTCTTACTTCTTTTTCTCCCTGGACATAATTACCCGCAGAGATAATTCGGAGGACATAATCTTGACCATCTTTAATACTCGATGCTAGTTGTTCTACTTGAGCTTTGGTAATTTTGACGATTCGTTGTTGAGATTTAGTGGCATCAAACTGAGTTGCCTCAAGGGCATTACTATTAGCTTGTCTAAGTAAGCTATTAATCGCCGATGTAGCAGCATTGGGATCGACAATTCTTACTACCGCTGAAGATAAAACCTGACCTTTGACGATGGCAATTTTATTTTCTCGTAGTTCTTGATAAGATTGCTCTAAAGCCGCCACATTTCGTGATAAAAACCTCAATTGAGATTCCAGCTGCTCTAGTCTTTTAGTTCTAAGCTGCAAATTAGTTTCGGCAGTAGAAATCGCCCGATCTAGCTTCAAAATTGATTGATCGCGTTGTTGAACCTGTGCTTGAAGTACTTGTTGCTGTTGTTGTAACTCTTGCAAACGAGTTTCTTTTTGGATCAAGACTCGATCTTGCTCGGCAATTTTTTGTTCGCGCTGTTGTAGTTGGCTTTGTAACTCTTGACTTTGCTGTTGTAGTTGATTGAGTTGCTTTAGTTGCTTATCTCTCTCTGCTAAAAGATTATCTAACTCTTGTTGTAGTTGTTTTGCTTGACCAGAAATTCTGGTTAATTGTTGTTTGGACTGTTCAAAATCTAGATTAATAGCATCCAAATTCTCGACTGCTTGGGTTTGTTCATTTCTAACTTGACCAAGTTGTTGTTCTACCTGTTGTTTTTCTTGTCTAACCTGATTTAATTCCCCTTCAATCTGGCGTTTTTCCTTGAGAATATCGTCTAGCTGAAAAATACCCCGTCGAAGAGATTTACTTAAACTGAACAAAATACCCAAAGTAAGAGCAGAAATTAGCATCCCCGTAATCACTGTAATAAGCATTGCTGTTTGACGGGGACGGAGGTTAAATAATCTGAGTCTGGCTTTGCCAATTTTGGTCCCTAAGCGATCGCCAAATGCTGCAATAATACCGCCCAAAATAAAAATTGCTGCAATCAGGATATAACCGCTTGTCATTAGGAATTATGAGTAATAGATTTCTGGTTGATAACTTAACCTCTATAGTCAAGATTGATATTGATCTTAGGCGAATTGCTGACTCAATGCTACTGGATTATGCACTGTAATTTTTTTCTTATGGATAGCGATCATTTCTTTATCTCGCAGATCACCCAAAAGTCTAGTAACTGTTACTCTAGTTGAGCCGATAGCTTCAGCGATCGCCTGATGAGACAATTTTAAGTCAATCCTAATGCCTTCGTCAGTGGGAATACCAAAATCACGACAGAGAATTAATAAGAAACTCACCAAGCGCGATCCCATATCGCGATGAGCCAAAGTTTCAATCATCATTTCTGTTTGTAAAATACGAGAAGATAATCCCTGTAACATGAGTATAGATAACTCAGGATTTTCTTGGAGGGCTTTTTCTACCTGTTCAATTGGTGCAGATAAAAGTTCGACCGGGGTAAAAGCTACTGCATGATAAAAGCGATCGCTTTTCTGTCCTGTAATCAAAGACAAAACGCCAAAAACCGTATTTTCTCTTAACAAGGCTACCGTAATCTCTTCCCCTGCTTCATAAACACGAGATAGTTTCACTGCTCCTTTAACTAAAAAATACACTCGTTCAGCAGGATCTCCAGGAAAGAAGATTGTCTTACCGCGTTCAAAACTCTCGACAATAGGGGGAAAAGAACCGCGACCGAGTTTCCGAAATACCGATGCTAGTGGCTGATTTTGCGTCAAGGGTAGTTCCATATAACTTGAAGCTAAGTTAAAGATATTGTATTGATGGACTATTAGTTAGTTATTACATAATCTCACACTACAAGATTAATATCTTGTTCCTACTTTTACCATTACTAGTAAACTTCCTAACCCTAGCAGTTGTAGGATAGATAATTGCAACTGAAATGGGAAAAAGACCGTGCTAGATTTAACTGGAAAAAATGCTTTCGTTACAGGAATAGCTAACAATCGTTCTATTGCTTGGGGGATTGCCCAGCAGCTACACAAAGCTGGTGCCAATATCGGTGTTAATTATTTTCCCGACGAAAGAGGACGCTTGGAAAAAAAAGTTAGAGAATTAGTTGAACCTCTCTCCCCTAGTATTATTGTTCCCTGTGATGTTCAAAACGATGAGCTACTAGACTCGATGTTTGAAACTATCGCTGAAAAATGGGGCAAGTTAGATATTCTAGTACACTGTCTGGCTTTTGCCGAAAAAGAAGATCTAACAGGAGATTTTTCTGCCACCTCCAGGGCCGGTTTTGCTAAAGCTTTGGATATTAGTAGTTATTCTCTTAACTGTCTGGCTAGTAGGGCTAAACCTTTGATGATGGGTGGCGGTAGCATTCTTACTCTTTCTTATTTAGGAGGAGTCAAAGTTATTCCTAACTACAATGTTATGGGGGTAGCTAAATCTGCTTTGGAAATGAGCGTGCGCTATTTAGCTGCTGAGTTGGGTCCACACAATATTCGAGTTAATGCTATTTCTGCTGGGCCAATTCGTACTCTAGCTTCTTCGGCGGTAGGGGGAATTCTCGATATGATTCGTCACGTAGAAGAAACTGCTCCTCTACGTCGTACTGTAACTCAAACCGAGGTTGGCAACACTGCGGCATTTTTGAGTAGCGATCTTTCCAGTGGCATCACAGGACAAGTGATTTACGTAGATTCTGGATATGAGATCATGGGGATGGGATAACTTGTATTTTATCCAGGTAAGGTCAGCGGTAAGTATCCTAGAAAACCAAGTCCTTGCGCTATATTTGCGCTATAAGTGTGGGGTAAAAAGCACGTAGCGTTCCCCACCTTTATATGTTTTTAAATATATGTTTTTAAATATTTTAAAGTTATCCATGCTACGAGGAAAATTAAAAAAGTAATTTGTATATGGTTGACTTTTGAGAGATCTATGATCTTATTCAGTTATTTAGAAGCAAGCATTGGTAGCGATAAAGTTAGCAAAACTTTGACCGATATGCTAGAAGACGATCGCAAAAGTTCAACTGCGATCGATGAAGCAATTACTGAGTTAGAAATGACTTCTCAGCCCAATGAAACAGTAACTAACATGATACAAACTATTGAAGGTATCATGTCAGATAATCATCTCGATCTGTATGAAAAATTCATGCAGCATGAGGGACTAAAACACCAATTGGTAATGACTGGTTTATTAGTGCATAAAGCAGCTCAAGCAACTGATGGTATTCTCCAAAAATCACTCGATCCTATTAACAAAGTAAACTTTAAAAACCGCGCCCATCAAGAACAATTAAAAGGTGCAATTTACTTTTACGGGGTACGTCAGTTAGTTGGCAAAGAACCAGAAGAAGGTGTCTGGGCAGCAGCAGAAGATGCGATCGCTGCTCTTAAAGGTGCCTTTGGTGGTTTAACTGAATAATTCTCAACAAATGAGCGAAAAAGGCGCTCCCTAGCCTAGGGAGCGCCTTTTTCTTGGAGTAATTCTTTTAACACTAATTAAACAATTAACCTCCTAAATCACTCCACAGTGTAGCTTCGTGAGGAATGACAAAATCAGGGTTGGCGGGAGCTGCATTCTGGCTTTGAGGTTGACTAAGATAGACACGGGTAGCAGTATAACCAACCACAAACATAGAAAAAGCTGCTAGGGAAAATCCGATAGCTCTATCTACGCTGGATATGTTTTCGCTAGATGTTTGTAACCGCATTTATTAAAGCCTCAACAGTTCTAATTATTTCTTCTCTAATTATTCCAGAAATAATTGTAACAACAGCTACTTTTTACAAAACTTGACCTAGCCTAAAATTTCAACAGTGAGCCGAAAAATCCCAAGATGGCGCAAATAATCAAAAAACCAGGGACTCGATCCCCATTTTAACGAAAAACTTAATGTGTAAGTTCTGTTAGTTAAAAGAGCTATCTCTTTGAACTGACTCTATAACTTGCTCTGCTAGAGAAAAAGGCAGATCTTGATGATGAGCAGTAATGCCGTGACCGATTCCTGCTGTTAATCCTAAAATTGCGGGTATTAAGAGTGATGCCCAGTTGTTCATTTATATTTTGTTTTTAGCTTTACTCTAGGATGGCATCGACTTTGAATATATTTTGTAGCCAAACTTACTAAAAATCAACAATAGTTAATTAAAAATGCAGTTAATACATCAAAAGTATTTAACTATTGCAAACCAAGTAATTAACTAAACTAAATTTTTATTCTCGAACAGTTTGTATAGAACCCAAATTCTGCACGTTAAACTGAAATATCAAGATAATTAGTA
>JAAUYG010100217.1_pt1 | contig 17689 bp, 18 predicted proteins | sample 7278091 | NCBI WGS metagenome assembly JAAUYG01 (sample SAMN14350201, study PRJNA611818) | marine sediment metagenome | isolation source: surface marine sediment (0.6m) | place: French Polynesia: Moorea | collected 2018-08
AAATCATTATTGAAGACACATCTTTTTTCCCAGTAGTTATAACATTGTCCTGCGCCATGAGCACAGTTGTGGAATGGCGCAATACAAATCTAATGATTGATTGATTGATTAAGTCAGATTCTTAGCCATTCACACCACTGCTAAGATATTGGTAACTCAGAGTTACACATTTTTCGGAATGCCAGCCCTGGTAACTGCATTCAGCTGCGAATTTGCTGAACATTACCATACACAGACTCCTGCAAGCACAGGGGCAATCCACCTCTTCACAAAATTAAGAAGACGCGAGAAAACATTCCGTAAAAACAAAAATGTCTTGGCACAACAAGGTCGCCAGATTAAACATTGGTAAAAAAGAAGCTATACTACTGGACATTTTATGTAACCATATCTCAAAAATTACAACTTTTACATACGTGTGGCTAATTTGGATGAGAAGTTGAGCACTTTAGCACCATATTTAACTTTATTATTTTCATTTGCTGAACTTCTGCCCATTATCATTTATCAAGGTAAATTATAATTAGCAGTTAGCAGCTTTCAGCTGCCGTTGCGAATTTTGAACACAGAATATGAAATGAATGAAATCACTTTAAGCTGCACGCAATTAGCTATATTTGTGAAATTAGTTTATGAATCATTTTATGAAAAGTTAGGCCATCCCCCCCTCCGTAATACATGTAAAGCCAAACCGTCTGTAATTCCAATGTTTTGACTCTATACTTTAACAGTGTATGCAGTAAGGAACATCTCACTGGTACCGATGTATCACTTGCGTTATAGAAGTGGAAGAAGAATAGGTGTTGAGATGCGTTCCGAACTTCTGAAAATGTCACTTATTTGCGTATCTTTGAACACAGGTGCATTGCATAGTTTTAAGATAGAATGGATATAGAGGAGTCAACTGAAGTTTTATATTTGTGAATCCGAATATAGCATCTCAGTATAGAATACTAAGTCTTAAATAAGGGGGTGTTATCATAAGGCGCTGTCAAAATAGGATCGTCTAATAACAGTTGATCTTGATATATGCCGTGGCTGTGTAGCAACCTGTTGGAGTGCCATGGGTGGTGTTTCATGCGGTTTCAATGCAGAAAGGGCATGGAAATCTTAAAACAACGGAGCTAAAGTCTGGATTCTCTACACCAATGTCCCTTCTCTACTGTAGGTGTTACATCACGTTGGCTCAGGCTCTGGGTATGTCAATGGGCGGAGCCCCAGCTGGTCCGGCTGGCACTGGCAAAACAGAGACCACTAAGGACATGGGCCGCTGTCTCGGGAAATATGTCGTGGTCTTCAACTGCTCGGATCAGATGGATTTCCGAGGCTTGGGCAGAATATACAAAGGTTTGTTTCGTCTTCACCAGCTTTATGTGGATCTGGAGCTGTACACCGTACTGATGTTGTTAGGGTACCCTCATCTGCAAAACGCTGTGGCAGCAATTGCGGTATAAGGCTGGCAAAGTTGTATTATAGTTTGTATCTGTATTTAGTGTGACTAAGGTCTGCCAAAATGGAAGAGCCGAAATAAACGTTTTGGGGAATGGTACCTGTGGACGTTTTCAAATCGAACAACAGTAAAGAGGCGCATTAGGAGTGTGGACCATATCTATCTAGTATTGTGGAGAAATTAATTTTTCCAGGGCTAGCCCAGGCTGGGGCATGGGGCTGTTTTGATGAGTTCAACCGTATTGAGCTGTCGGTGTTGTCTGTGGCTGCCCAGCAGATTGCTATTGTGCTGAGCTGTAAGAAGGAACACAGAAGTCAGTTCATCTTCACTGACGGAGACAGTGTCAGTATGGATCCGGAGTTCGGGATCTTCCTCACCATGGTACAGAAAGTATTAGAGATAATATATAAAAAATAGAGTATTATTAAGTTCAGTCTTACAGTGTTTGTTGTGTAAGTAGTCAATTGCCGATTTCTTATACATGTAATTCAATGGTGATGTGCTGTTTGTGGCATGTGAAATGTTAATTGACAGATACCAACAAATGTCAAGCTCCCTCCCACTAATCGATATCTAAATGTAGGTGCCACATCTAACTTCCTAGCGCCACATCTGACTGCCTTTCACTCAGCATTACTTCTGTTTTAGAACCCTGGCTATGCTGGTCGCCAGGAGCTTCCTGAGAACCTGAAAATCCAGTTCCGCACAGTAGCCATGATGGTTCCGGATCGTGCCATAATCATTCGTGTCAAGCTGTCGGGATGTGGCTTCCAACAGAACATCATACTGTCCAAAAAATTCTACACCTTATATAAGCTGTGTGAGGAGCAGCTCAGCAAACAGGTGGAAATAACACAACATGTCGCTGGTTATAGTCATATCTTGGCATAATGTCCACTGACAACGAATTTAGTATTCGTAGGCGAAATCAAGAGTAATCCATATACACATGTAATATAGTGAACCATGAAGGTCTATAGGGAACAAATGTATTCCCATGTTATATCGCATCTTTGTCTTTGCGAAGTCAACAAACGGTCTCCAGTCTTCAGTCTTAGTCTCCAGTTAGCCTTTCAGAAATGAAATCCATTTCCAAATTTGGTTCTAGTCCTGAGGCAAGAAAGACAAAACGGGCTTTGGGGTGGCAGATTTTTATTTCAAAGTACGCACATATTTACAGATTACCTTGCATGATATTCTATGTTCATTTTGTGATCATGCTTATGATTATGTTTGACCATGTTTAAAATATGTTCAGTATCCGGCCGTTAAAACATGCCTACAGTCGTCAAAACATAGCAGTGTCAAAGCATGCGCATTAAAACATGATAACATGCCGCACTCAAAACACAGTGTCACATAACAGGCGTTATACCTGATACGGCGAAACAATTGCAAGTCCAACTTCTGAGTAAAACGTCGCTATCACGCCAAGCTGGATCTGTAAATGTACTGTATTCTCGAGCCAAGAAATCCTTTGACTGTCGTACATAGGTGCACTACGATTTTGGGCTGAGGAACATCCTGTCCGTTCTGCGGACTCTGGGAGCGACCAAACGTTCCAATCCCCAGGATGGAGAGCCCACGATCGTCATGCGAGTACTGAGAGACATGAATCTGTCCAAGCTGGTGGATGAGGATGAGCCACTGTTCATGTCCCTGATCGAAGACCTTTTCCCGGGGATGATGCAGGAGAAAGGCAGCTACCCAGAAGTCCAAGCGGCCATAGCAAGTCAGGTTAGGCACAGGGAAGGAAATGTATGTTGGGCGACAAAATCGGAAACTTATGTTAAAACTTCTGTTGGATTGCAAATTTCACAAACGCTGAAATGTACCACATACATACTGCACCACATACATGTACATGAAACATTTATAATCAGAGATGGTCGTGTTTTAGTATGGCAATGAAACAACACAGTTGCTAGTGTTCCCATGAAGGTCGCTTTAATACATCGAGACCAAATTTCTACTTCACGGAATTGTTTGAGTGTAACTATGTTAACTATGTTAACTATGTTAACTAGGATATGCTTTCCGATCTCTCAGCTGCGTGTTAAACGTATTGATTTAATCTTGGGCCAATTGACAACACTATTTGCAGATTTTGTCCGTCTGCGTTCTACTGAAATTAATTAACATTGTAGTGTGTGTCAAAATCTGTACCAAATGTCGTAATTCTGGCTTGGTCTTGATTCCGAGTTGGGACCGAAGGCAGGCTTCCAACATCGTATAAGGAAGAACCCTATTTCTTGCAGGTGAAAGAACTTAACCTCGTGCACCATGCCCCCTGGGTTCTCAAGCTAATTCAGCTGTTCGAGACACAGCGTGTACGGCATGGAATGATGACATTGGGTCCGTCCGGCTCAGGGAAAACCAAGTGCATCCATACCCTCATGAAGGCTCTTACAGAATGCAGCGAACCTCATCGCGAAATGAGGATGAATCCGAAAGCAATCACTGCGCCACAGATGTTTGGACGGCTGGACGTGGCTACCAATGACTGGACCGATGGAATTTTCTCAACTCTGTGGCGCAGGACACACAAAGCAAAGAAAGTGAGGGTTTTTATATATTACCTCTAGCACGTTTAGGTTATGGTATGTTCCACTTTGTTCCAGTCATGCAGGTGTTTATTTCCTTTGTACTCAGTAGTCCTAATAAAGGAACATATACACGTATACACGTGACTTTTCGTGGACACGTTTTAAGGAAATGACTGTCAGAATAGATTCGAAGATTCATCCAGGTTCTCAAGTTTCTCTACATATGCCAAACCATAGTAGAATTTGAACATTTACAGAACATGATTTTGTATATTACATATCACTGAAAGCCTATGCCGATCATTAACGGGAACTATGCAAGTTCCACTGTTGGATCGGCAGTATATTAATGTAGCATTTTTCTGGGTGTTGCATGTTTATGCCAAACACAGTTAATGTTTTCACGTTTTTTGAAGAATGGCAAACAACTTTCCTAAGAGGGATCTATGAAGTATACCATAATATTCCCTTCTGTTTATATACATATATTTTTAAGTTAATGTGGTACAATAAGAATTTGGATATACGGATTTCTGACACATGCAGTACCGTTACAGGGGGAGCATATCTGGATAGTCCTGGATGGTCCGGTTGATGCCATTTGGATTGAAAACCTCAACTCTGTCCTTGATGACAACAAAACCCTCACACTTGCCAATGGGGATCGTATTTCCATGGCACCAAACTGTAAAATAATATTTGAAGTACACAACATTGACAATGCATCACCGGCCACGGTGTCCAGGAATGGCATGGTGTTTATGAGCAGTTCGGTCATGGAATGGGAACCCATTTTGCAGGGTGAGCCAACCACAAAACCAACTACAAAACCTTGATGGGCACAGTGTCATTCCACTCAATGAGTCAACTTCAAATATGTCCAGTTGTCAACTCCATGAGTGTAATGACAATTTTCTATAATTACATCGTTATAAAATGCATGTCCATGACCTCTGTTTTCGAACTTGAAGTAATTATATGTTAAGTATATTAAATTATCAATATACCGGTATGCATCACATCACTCGACTCGGTGCAGGTGTTCAGTATCTGTGAAGATCGCAGTTTGCACCTAGCTAGTGCAAATGGTGAGCTCTGAATGATGGATTACTTTTCTTGGTGACTGCCAGGCGTGTTACGTTACATGCTCATGATGCTTTGGTAGTGCCATAAAGTACAAGTATATTGATACATTAACCCATTAATGGTATATAACTATGATTTTGCCAAGGCATGAATTTTTTTTCTACCTGAAACACAGACAATCCGTGGCATGACAGTTGCTATCTGAGGCAAGTTTGGTTTTTCTCTGTACTTCTCTCCTAGGCTGGCTCCTTGGCAAATCTGAGCAGAATTCCAGTATGATATTCTCAACCTTTGCCAGTGTCTGGTCAGACTTGCATCGCTTTGTGACCCAGAATCTCTCACCCAAGATGCAGGTGGGTGCAAAAGTTGTGTACTACTACTACTACTACTACTACTACTACTACTACTACTACTACTACTACTACTACTACTACTACTACTACTACTACTATCACCACAACCACCACCACCACCACCAGTGTCACGTCCATAGCACAACATGTATGTCGAGTGTCAAGCACTATTTGCTTGACTTTATGGCGGAAAAATTCAAGCACTGTTTGCTTGACTTCAGATCAAGCAAATAGTGTTTGAATTTATTTTTCCTAAAGTCAACCAAATAGTGTCAAGCACTATTTGCTTGACTCTAAGAAGAATTTAGTTCTATGGTATAGACTCAGCGCTGCAAATGCAAACGTTTGACAGCAGGCATTACTGCAAACCCTTAGTACTCGAGGAAGATCCGTATCTGGTGAGCGAAGACATATTGAGGTATATGTGGTTTCAGCAATGGGGTGAGGTAGCTGGGTGGATCGCGATTACGCCAGTATGCCAGAAGCTGATTAGACAGATATTGTATGTGATACCCTTACTAACTGCCAACCGGCGGAAGGTCTATAACACTGGGATGATCAGTGATGTGATCCTCGTATGAAGTAGTTACCTACAAAATGCTTTTCAAACGGCGAGAGACAATGGCATTCCATGCAACAGGCTAATGTTACGTTCCGGACGGCACATTACCAGTGACACTAGTGCATGCATGCTTCCTTTCTGAGATGCTTCCATACATATTGCGGTTTCGGTTGTATGTAACAGCCCATGCAATTACGGATGTTGAAATTGTTAACTTGAGGCACCATGCTCATGTGCTTCTCAGTCAATGCTGACACAAGTTCCGCACACCCTCCACTGGTTGAATGTTGGCACTACACAAAGTTACCATCAGCAGCCTTGAGCAGCCGTCCAAAATGGTGCTTAGGTGCACCCACAAGAAGTTCCGTCTTTGCGTCGATTAGCCTTCGTTTGTTGATGATCATGTCTGATGTTGAATGAGACAGACAACCTTCCAGAGATCGAATAACGATCTGAATATCATGCATCACTATCCTATCGTGATCGTTAATACGCGAAGTTTCACTTCTGTGTCCTTGGCGACAGCTAACTGCAAAGCATCCAAAACGTATCCTTCTCCATGTGTCCAGACTTCATTACTCTGTATGATACTGTTTCTTGCATGTATAAACGACACACCAGAATCCCACCTGGCTGCAAATGATTTCGCCGTTGGTGCATACACCCGTGGGCCGTTTTTATACTTGTTAACTCAGACGTTGCAAAAACAAAACCTCTCAGACTGGTTTTGTTCAAACAAATTACCATTAAATACGCCCTGTCGCCAAAGAAAAACTATTGGCTGTCTTCAGACCAAAGACCATAATTAAGAGACCATATTGACGTTTCGATAAAGAAAGAATATAGCAACATATCACTAGTTGTTGATGAGTTGCGTAACTGGACAGAACATGTTATAATATTTCCCTAAGGCTTACCACAATATCTTCCAACAAATGCGTTACAGTTAGTTTTTTCACCACATGTCTTACTTCTTTGTTATTTTCGTCTGTAGGTCCTGGAGTGTATGTACCTCCGTCAGGCTCTGGATGTCTTAGAAGGCCTGATGTTCAGTGGAGAGGATGACACCCGTGATTTGTCGCCTTTACACATGAGCAGGCTGATCGTGTTTGCTATCATGTGGTCACTTGGGGCGCTTCTGGAACTGGACGACAGGTGGCGCCTGCAAGAGTTTCTTACATCCCATGACAGCGGTCTGGATCTGCCTCCATGTTCTGGTGACGACACCATGTTCGAGTTTCTGGTCAATGATGAAGGGGAGTGGGAACATTGGAACAACAGGGTTGGTTATCATAATGACCACTGCTTGAGTTAAGTTGTCACCAATTTGGGACATTTCAAAGAAACCTTGAAATAATTATATTTTCCTTTACACATCAAAGGGTAACAGGGTGTTGGATGTTGGGTAAAACACCTGCACGGTAAGTATGTAATCCCAGCATTTTTTTTTCAAGAAATATATTAATAGATGCTTCTACGTTTTCTGGTACTTGATTGTTTATATAAAGATTTCGGTAAACAATTTCATAATGGGGTGTGATTAAGTATAAAATACATAACTTTGTTTATTTGTGCTAAGCTTGACAGCTGAAGCAGTCTTGCATATTTGGGTAAAAAGCTGTCGAGATCTGTACTTGATGTGGGTATAGATTTAGATAATTTACTAGCGTCTTGACAGAAAAAAATACTGAAGTAGGGCAGAATGCCATTCAATTAGTAGCTCAGCTAGTATGCTACTGGTGAGTGATGTGGTCTTTGTCGGCTATTGATTGATCTGTCGGTCCCCAGTCTGTCATTAATTATGTAAAGAGTTTTTGTTCAAACGTTAGTAGTATATGGTGTGTATATGTACTCTATATCTAGCCAAGTAATTTTTCTTGGCATATATAAGAGTAGCAAAATTAAGAGTAGTCACCACGGCAGAGTGTCATGTTTTGTTGTAAAGCTCGCTAGCCTAAGGGTGTGTGGACCACCGTCATTTTGTGTTGTGTCGTTCTTGTGTTTATGTCTACATATCGTGGAAGGTATTGTGGGATCATTTTATCTCTGGCGTGTTTTCTAAAATGACCTAACTTTTTATTGACTTTTTACACTTTTACTGGACGTTTCCTGTGGCGGTGTGATGGGATTTATGAAAAATGGAGAAGTCAAATACTTCAATTATGCATCCCCAAAGGGACATACCCTAGACTGAAGTGGACAACAGTCTGAATGTCGCGGGGCTAGGAATATAATAGTAGTACATGGGAGCTACATGTACATGTGCTTTTTGCAGTTTGGTTGTTTTCCACAAAATGATAGCTTCAAGGTGCTAACATTTTACTTCTCCCACAGCTGTTCGCCACCCCCACCCCCACCCACTAGCTGATCATCAAAACTCGCGGAAAGGCCTTCTTTAATAAAATGTTAAATTATTGTACCAGACTGCTGGTCAAAGATACTCGGGGGGGGGGGGGATGATTAGTACTTGTCTTCCTATAAGGTGCTAATTGAACCTCCACCTTTTCTGTATAGGTTCCTTCTGTATAGGTTCCAGATTTTACCTATCCAACTACCAGCATTCCGGATTACCTGACCATCCTTGTCCCCAGTGTGGACAATGTCCGGACCGACTTCCTGATACAGGTCATAGCCAAACAGGCCAAGGCTGTGCTGCTGATAGGGGAACAGGTTTGTTCAGGGGTTATCATGGCTAAGTATCTCCGCTATATATGTATGCTGTAGTGGTTATAGTCTCAGCTCTCGATCGAATTGATATATAAAGCACACTGCTTTGCTAGTTGCGTACCTGATGTTTTTGGCTCAGTCATGCCTTTTAAAGAAAATGTCCTGTGTTCACAATAAAACATAATTTATCTATTCAAATACAGTAACATACACACAAACAAGATTATCACTGGAATGCATCGCTTAGCAGATTAACTTAGCGTAACTGTTTGAAAACAAATGTCTTTCAAATAAGTAGTTTTTAATGAATTACTACTGTGTTTACTTGCCTGTCACTTGCGGGGTGTACCTCGATTGCAGGGTTCAGCCAAAACTGTGATGATCCAGGGCTACTGTAGGAAATATGATCCAGAATACCACACATGCAAAAGCTTCAACTTCTCCAGCGCATCAACTCCTCTCATGTTCCAGGTATATATTTAAATCAGATGCCTGATCAAAGGTTCAGCTTACATATATTTCATTCCTGAAAATTCAGTATTTGGTTTGCTTGACCGTGTCAACATACAATGTAGATAATGTGGCTCGAGCGGCTGTCGTTCGTTCCTCCGTAATCAGTGCTTTTTGTTCAGAAACAGATTCTTTCCACAGATTCTTTCGAGAGATTAACTTTAAATTCTATGTAAAGGTAGATACCCACCATATTCCCAGATTTTTTTTCTAATTGTTGAATGTTTTTGTTTCGTTGATATGAGACACTATAGGAGTGGGGACATTGAGAGACATTTACATCTCCCCCAGTTCTTATGCCAATAGCATACATTTGGGCCTAATTTTGGGCACGTTGAAACGTTTTCTTATCAGATTTGTCAAGATCGGAATTTAGCAAAAAATATTGTAAAATTTTCACATCACTACAAAAATTTTATATAGCCATTTCCTGTGATAGCTTGCACATACCTTTGAATAATTAAAAATTACATTTTTAACTTCGAGGGCAATGGCGGAAATGTTTTTGAAATTATCCAGAGAATGGCTCATTCATTGTAGAGAGGAAAACAGAAGATAACTTTTGTCTACTTTTGTGCGCTATCTTTGTCATATAAAGCTTCTTTATTTTGGGCTCATTTGGTGCACTTGCACGATTTTTCAGAAAATATTATTTTCGATATGCTTGTTGAACTGTTAGGTCTCAATAACGAAATGTTTTGCAGTCCCCACGAAGTTAATTGCTAGAATTTTTGATGCCGTTAGAAGTTTTGATTCCGTACTGAATGTGTAAAAAATTGAAAATATGGAAATTTAATATTGTGGCTGCTGGCCAATGGGATTTGAACACTGTGATTATATCAAAAACCTGCAAAGAAAGGTAATTATTGCTGATAAACAGTCCATCAGAACGTCAAGGTCTATGGACAACTTGTTTTCAACCAGGATACAACCTCACGGTTCACTCCCGGGGTTCACTGCACGCGACCCTCTAATGTAAATAGGGATACATTAGAGTATAAAGGCTTGCATATTATTTATACATAATGGTTATTCCTTCTTCACTTACAGCTGATGTGACAACTGTGAATCCATTCAGTGGCCATTCTGACCATAATGAACTTCACTATTAAGTGAAAGTTAACATCCCGACACAGATATGGTTGACTCTATGGCAAATTTATTATATAAATTAATTTACTGCACATTTATTAGAAGTTCCCTCCAACTTGTCTCTCCCCAGAGGATCATAGAGAGTTATGTGGACAAACGTATGGGAACAACATACGGTCCTCCCGCAGGGAAAAAGATCACAGCGTTTGTGGACGACATAAACATGCCTGTTATAAACGAATGGGGAGATCAGGTTTGTTTACATATATAGAGATCTTTAGTGCATGGATGTATTATTTTAATGTATACAAATATATATGCACATGTATACAGAATAAGTCTCGGCCAAAGAAATTACTCGAAGAAAAAGAAAGATATATACCGTTAATACTGATACATAGTATTACTATACACAAAGACAGCCTTACTTTGATATTGTTCACAATAACTTATCAATATGTACTCCTGAGATGTTAATGAGTCAGCACACAGTACGTTAAAACTCTGTTAAAAGACACCTACGAAGCAATCTCAAAGTCAAGCATCGTCTCAATGTGATGTCTATTTGCGAAGAAGTAACGTAAAAGACGTGTTTATAATGAACCAGTAATAAAACATGTTCAGTGATGGTTGTAAGGTTAGGTATATGGTTTGCGAGAGATCATCAAGATAAATTTGTTATCTAAAAAGGCTTAGTACCTGGTTCGGGAAAGGTGTACGGCACGGTTATTTTCAATCATGGCTGGTTTCGTGTTGTCTGGAAAGCCTACTGGTGAATGTTACTTCAGTCATGGCTGGCTGTTCATTCGTGAATAGTTGTGAATGACACCGCATATTGTGATATATTCTAAAGGAATCTTGCCATGCCACCACGTTTTCAGGTGACCAATGAAATCAGCAGACAGATGATGGAGATGGGAGGATTCTACAGCCTCGAAAAACCTGGAGAGTTTACCAACATTGTCGACATACAGGTCATCGCGGCCATGATCCACCCCGGAGGTGGTCGCAACGACATACCACAAAGGCTCAAGCGGCAGTTCAATATCTTCAACTGCACCTTGCCATCCGTATCGTCCATGGACAAGGTGTTTCGGACCATTGGATGTGGTTACTTTATTCAGGTAGGTGCATATATTCTGTTGGATACATAAGGGAGATATGCCTTCATAGAAGACATGGGCGTTTTATTAAAAGAAAGTCATTGTGATTTAATTCAAAAGTCTATCTATCTATTGATCACCCGCCGGTATCGGAATCGAGTCGTCGCTGTTGGCATGTGCGTGCTAGCTTCAAACTGACAGATTTCTGTATCTACTGAACACCAAGTCGTCTATACCCTCTGGAAGCTCGTTGCACCAAAGGCTTCCAGAACATTAGGTGAATACGCAATTCCACTGCTCAAAATATTTAAGGGAGCAGATTTTCCAAACCATATATTTATAATTTTATTGGGAAAGCTCCTTCCAGATTGTATGTAGTCGTGTTTAGTTGAATCATTTTGCTTGATAAGGCAGGTGTAGCAAACAAAATAGCAAAACTTTACATTACGCAGAGGGGAATACCCCCCAAAACAAGGGTATTGGAGAAATTGCGATCATGATCTTTACACTTTCAAACAGGATAGCGCTCTTTATTGTGACATCAGTAGCTGGTATGGCCACTGATTTAACAATAAACTACGCTTTGCTCCCTTAAATGTTTTGAATTTTGCTCCCTTATGTCGTCTTCATTAAGCTACGCTTTGTCACTTAAGTGTTTTGAGCAGTGTACATGCTATGTCCACCACCAGCTGAGAGAGAGCACAAAGTCCAATTAAAACAATGGCGCCATCATATTGCCTCACCCCGTATTTAGCTATACTCAGTTTAAATGTACGTTTGGGGGATATTCCTCACCCAGATACTTTAGTTCACAGTCTGTGGCCCTTCTGGGATCTCTGTGGTTGGGAAATATATCTTTATATTTTTATCTCTAACTTTTCTTGGGTAGCTGTACCGAGAATGTGAAATCTCTGTGGGTCGTTATTACGTTGGTTCTTAGTGACCTTTTTTGGTCTGTCGCACATACTCTATTGTTGCGTATGCCCAAGAAGAGCAAAGCAACCACGCATTTGCTAAATCGGTGGTAAACGCTGTACTAATTAACCCCAAGTTTCACAACGTTTGCCTTCTGTGCTGTAGTAAAAACAGTTTTGATACTCACCCCTGATAGTAGTAGATGTGGTATGTCAAAGCTGCAGTCAGTCTTAGAGCCATAACGTTGCAGGGGTGGATGTGCAATCCAGGCAGTCCACCCAACCCAGTACATTCCCTTAAACCTTATATCTTAAAGTTGGAAGAGGCTTTGGGTTCGCTTTCTGAATTGGTATCCGCCTAGGGCCCCCTTTGCTGGTAATTCTGTCTTGCGTAGGTATTTTAGGCCATCTGTCGAGTGGCCCCAAAGCGTCAGGAACAGTAGAGTCCGGGTTCAACATCTGACATCAGCGGACTCAAAGCCAATTGGGAGTACTCCCAGGTGTGGTGTCCAGGATCAACGGTGATAAGGGCATACTCCACCTGCCTCTAATGCAAGTCCGGTAGCTGTAAGTCAGGCAGCGGCCAATCCTCCCCGTGTTCACACTTGTGGTGTGTGTGTGTGTGTGTGTGTGGGGGGGGGGGGGGCAACGTTAGCCAGCTGCCAAGGGGGGTGGGACCTCCATTGGGCCAGAATATACTGCACGGTGCCACGGTATACCGTGTCCCATTGCTCCCCTGAGCGCCAAAGTCGCAAACACCCAATCCCACATCGAGCGGAAAAGTTGGATCGGGTAGCTAGTTTGCCTGGTGCATGGCGCCAGCCTTCAGCTTCATTTCAGGTTAGCTTTTATCATCAACCTGCTGAAAATAGCACCCCATCACTCACATCTCTCTGACAAATACACCAGTCTAGTGATGTAGGGTAGTGTGTGGGCCCTTTATCGGTACAGGGTACCTGGTCAAGAAACCGTCCCGTCTCCATACACACTCTTGGGAGGTGCTACCTGAGAGACGTGTCCATGAAGTTATCCTTGCGTGTGGAGGTAGCTCTCCAACCATTTTCTTTGTGGGACAAAAGTAGAACAGACCTGTTCACCACCTGGCTGAACCGTGTTCTTGGCATTGTTTGAGAAGGTTGAACAACAATGTCGAGGCGTTCAGACCCTCTAGACTTTCCATGGTGTTTCCTCCAGCAGGGCTCTTCTGGCCCTGGCCCGTCACAAGGTCATGTGGGAAGAGGCCTAGGCCATCACTTTTCCTCCGTAGTGGCGGAGTGGCGTAAGAGAGTATTTAAGTGCGAAAGTCTACTGCTGCGTTCAGGCGAGAATCACCATCCCGATCTTCAGACTTCCAACCTCTTGAATAATCTAGGAGATCTCCCAGATGATGCGTAGTTTCAATAGCAGCTGCAGCAACTATATGAAAATTTCATAGACAGTCGAAGCATGAAAGTGCCTTTGTGCTTGGTGTCTGGAAGGCAGATGGATGCCATTCGCCCTTTGGTCAGAACTGGGCTTCGAGTATTTCCACGTTTTAAGTCCATTTGTCTGATACACAAACGATCAGCGGTCAGTAGTAGTAGTAGTTGTACTGCTGGATGTAGGGTGGAAAACAACGCATGCAGTGGTTGAAAAATAAGATTGATATCTCTTGTAAGTCAGTAGAGGTGCCCCAAAGTTGCAGAGTGTGTAGACAACGTATTAGTCACCACCAAGAGCTAGTCGATAGGGCACTAGCACGCACACAGCAATAGTGACAATTCAATTCTCAGGTGACATCATAAAACTTATTCGAATTCATAAAATCATTCTTGTGTTTTTATAACTATACAGAACAATCACACCATGCATCTGACGCTCACTCCCTTCTTATACTCGTGACTCCACCACTTTTAATGAATCATAAACCAGCTGAAGCGCAAACTTTCTGACTGCACTTTTCCTCACGTGTAGTAACTTTGAATCAATAAACCCGGGGTGAACACGCGTAATTTGGTCGGATCCCAAACAAGAAAAAAGCTCACATATTTTTCTATACAAGCGAAAAACTCAACTTGACATAAAAAAGATTGTTCAAATTGTCAAAGCAAAATGGCAAAAAAAATTAATGCAGTGAAAAATGTGCATGCATGCTGTCTTCTAGGATACTTGACCTTTCTATATAAGCCAGTGTCGAGGCAGACCTCTCATTATCCATCTCGTTCGATCGTTTCCGAATTAATTCTGCAAGACTGTGAATGACGACTCAAAACGACACATATGAGAATACCCCCCCCCCCCCCTTTGGTTATCATAAGTTAGGCATGCGGTACGAATTCATATCACTTGGTACATATCTTTGTGTTTTACAACCGTGATCCAGGCCCGCGGCTTCCCTGATGTCGTTTGCCAGACAGTGGATCATCTTGTGTCAGCAACCAGAAAGTTATGGCAGCAGACGAAGCTGAAGATGCTACCGACACCAGCCAAGTTCCACTACATCTTCAACCTCAGGGATCTCAGTCGCATCTGGCAGGTATGGTTCAATGAACCCTAGGGGACATTTTAATGCCTGAATTTTAACCATTTATTTTTTCTTTTCTATAAAAGGCAAGTTAATTGAAAATGCTACTCCTCCCAATGTTTTTATCTGATTTAAATCTAACTTCAAGATAAACATGGTAATTATTGTGTTATACAAGCTATTAGTTTTTGTTGAGCTGCGCAATTATATATATTATTATAGGTAATAAAATGATGGCATTTTGACTTTTCTCTGAAAACAAGACCAAAATTGCGAGAACAGTTTCAAATCGCTACTGCTATACTTTTCATTGGATTTCAGCAAATTTGTAGGCATTGGTAAACGTCGGGAATACAATTAAGCTACCCTTTACTTGGCAATTGCCCACGTTAAAAACTATGGCACTTTCAAAAGGGAGAATATGAAATCCTAAAATCAGACATATCTGAAAAAAGCTAATCGGAGAGCAAACTGATGAAAACTAGGTCTGAGGTTTCACTTGTAGAACACGTTTCACGTTAGACTGTATGAGGTGAGTGTATGGCCTTTGGCGCACTTTGCAAAATTCCCAGTGTCAAGATTTTTCAAAACGGTGTTCCGGTGACAGTTGTCACAGTTTCCAATAGATTATAACTTCTTAATATATATCGTCATCGTGGGAAATACAGGCCTTTCCTTTTTGGGGAATATAACAAATAGGAAAAAAAATAAATTGGCCTGCAACTGTGCCTAGAGGAGTAGCATATCGTACATATACCCTACGCATTCTTAGATCGTTTCCAACTATAGTTACTTTGACTTCCCACTACCAAGGTTTAATTGTCACCTCGCTGCATTGTCACCGGTTATAAACCAAACTTCCCTCTCTCTGAAAAGAGGTCAGACGGATCATCAATGCCCATATATGCCTCTTGTGCAAGTGTAAGGCATATAAACCGTCACTGTCCGGGGGCCGAATGGTTAGAGCGCCGGGCAGAGGAACATATATATGCCCCCCGTTGTACGGCGGCTCGAAACCCACCCGGGATAATGTCATGATATGCCTGAATTTATGAAAAACGGAGAAATATTTATACGAACAGCCATAATATGCATTCAATGTTGTTAGCCTGCCAGTGTACCTCGAGTACGAATAAAGATATATTATGATATATTATTATGAATAAAGGAAATGAGAAAGCTGGTGTTAATCGGCATCAAACGTTTAGATGAAAGGTGATTTAAATTCCAGCAGCATTTATGGGTATTACCACGCTCCTCTGTTATTTATTTTTTTCAGGGAATGCTTGTCGCCACAGCTGAAACTGTACAAGAGACAAGCATTCTAATGTCACTCTGGAAACACGAGTGTTGCCGGGTGATCTCCGACAGATTTACCTTACTGGAGGACAAGGACTGGTTTGAAAGAACCATCAAGCAGGTAAGGGCCATGAGATGAATGTACAAACTAACCCACAATGTGCGAATGTTTTCTAATGGCGAAACGTATGATTATATCGTCAAGCAGAGGGTAAGGTTCAGTGTTGTTTACCGTAACATTGTAACATGGTAAACACTTTATCCCGGTACTTATGTGCCATGTGTACAACACTATCTTGCTTGCTATCTTCCTTTGTAAGTTTGATTAAACTGCTGCATATGATACACATGACAATGGAAACTATTGCTTATTGCTTCCAGGTTGCTGAGGAGGAATGCGGGACTGATTTAGCAGCCGAGATTGCAGCAGAACCATACTTTGTTGACTTCATGAGAGACGCACCAGAACCAACAGGTAGTCGCATGATGTTATGTTAGACATAACATGTACATATCTAAGTAGTTTCTGCGTGTTGTTGCTGTTTAAATAAGATTATCCTTGCGCTGTCTCCACATACTTGTAGATAGAGTATGCACCTAATATACGGACTGGTGGTAAGTTTGCATAATAACAACTTTCTGTCTGCAGCCCACCCCACTTTGGGGGCACAGTACACTTAGTTGGAACTGGAGCGGGTCTCGGAAGGCAAACCAACGCACATAATAATAATAATAATAATAATAATAATAATAATAATAATAATAATAATAATAATAATAATAATAATAATAATAACTGGCATTTACATAGCGCCTTTTCCAAAGGATTGTACAAAAGCACTTAGCATTAGGTTGATTTAGCTGTTCATAATGTTAACCATGGTCGAAACACCCATAAAATTATACTGCTCCAGCGAGCAGCCATTACTTCATCTCTATAGTTTCACATGCTGCACTACATATTCTCAAAATACCAGAAGAGTCGCCTGATACTAATGGCTCCTGATCATCCGTTGGTGTGTAAATCAATGTCTAAAGTCTTCAAGCGGAAATTTTCAGACCTCGACAGGCCAGCAGAACATCTTGTGTGAGCTTATTATGTGTAAAAGTGCAAAGCAAAATAATTTGCAGATTGGTAATTATGTTGTCAATAAGAGAATGAAATAACATTTTGACGAGTACAGGAAACTAAATTAAATAGGTATATACCCCAGTCTTCTGTAGCGTCGCCTGTTCATGCATGTTACCGGTATTTATCACGTGATTATGGAGGGACGTTGATACTGGTATACATCATCCTTATGGAAAAGATTTTGTAGGTAGAGTCAGAGGACAAAATATAGACAACGAATTCAATTATTGCTATTGGTATAAGAATTATTTTGACAGAGAATATGGTATTTCATAAATTAGCAAGAGGTCCATCGACCTTGACTCTGATTTAGTTTATGCGATATGTCAAGAATTAGTTCCCAGCCTCTTATGCAGGTGGATGGTGGTGGTATCACAGTTTAACGGCACATCAACACCAAAAGGGTTATACAGTGCCAAAACAGGTGATAATGATTGCAACGTCAATTCAAGTCGCTACAGTCTAAGTACTG
>JAAUYG010059501.1_pt1 | contig 17687 bp, 9 predicted proteins | sample 7278091 | NCBI WGS metagenome assembly JAAUYG01 (sample SAMN14350201, study PRJNA611818) | marine sediment metagenome | isolation source: surface marine sediment (0.6m) | place: French Polynesia: Moorea | collected 2018-08
TCATCCAATCTGGGCCAAACTTTATGATAAATACGGCAGTCATAGGGGAATATAAAGTTATGGATATTTTGGCGATCTGCCCCCCCCCCCAACAATAAATAAAATTGGGGCGCGTTGATATGTTTACAGTCATGGGGAAACCCTAAAATGTGGAATATCTCAAACGGCTGGTTGTTGAGCAAAACGGACGAAAATTTGGGACTTGGGGTACCACAGTGCACAAAAATAGGGTACTTTTGATGCCCAATTCCTTGAGTTTGGTTTGGGGTCATTCGGTGCACTTTTGCAAAATTTCTGACTCCACGATTTTCGAAACACTACTCCTTCCTGTTTTGGCACGGTATGACCCTTTTGGTGTTGATGTGCCGTTAAACTTTTGATAACACACACTCACTCACTCCAAAAATACAATTCCAAAACGCTATACGTATTTTATAGTTATTTCCCCACCGAAACATTTTATAGATGTTCCCAGTGATAATCCAGACAAAATTACTTGTTTGGGTTTTTGAAATTTGTGAATTTTATCTTGGGGGTCAGTTGAGGGGTATTAAATGCACAGTGAATCGGAAATGGTTGATTCAACCCTGTTGTAGAGCGTAACAGACTGAAACTTATAGTATTCAAGGTCACTTCGGTATCTTTGTCAGCTTATGTGTTTATGTATAGGAATGCATACTTAAAATTAACGTTCTCAGCCAACTAGCCACAGGTAATGAAGCAAGTATTTTGTACATGAAGACAACAGTCTACACAGACGTTCTTCTGAATTTCGTTTATTACAAAGAGTATTCTGATTCTATACAGACAACAACAATGCCTAACACTGGATGGTGACACACACGGTTCTTATAAATTGGCAGCACACAGGCAGGTGTAGCTTACCTGTATATGTATATATACACAACGGACAGATGACGGAGAGAAGGAAAAACTTAAGCACCCTCTATTTGTAGGTCAGTACAAATTTCCTTAATACTTAGTACACCACACAAATTTATCACTTCGAAATCGACTGCTATATGCCTGTGCTGGAACAAAAAGAAATTTAAATTGGCTTCACCAGAAGCAACAAAAACTGTCTCCATAGAAATAGGGGAACTTTTAATGGGAAATAATATTCTTCTGATTTGCAAACGAAATATTGTTTGAAACTAAACAAAGACAGACTAGGTAATTAGATATAGGAGTTCAGCTGGCCCCCACTTCCAACATACATTTCTCCACCACTGTAAAACATATAGGACAGTATCTGAGTATGTTAGAATGGACTTATAAGGGTCAATATGGTCGGGGAATTTTAATCGGCATTACTGTAAGAATGAATTAGTAATGTTTTAAAAAAAAACATAATAGTAGAACTAAATTAGACATGTGATGGGTGGTGGGAGTTGATTGCAGTGAGACTGTAAAGGGTTAATATGGTTTAGCATGACAGTGGATTGCATGGGTCAGTCTTGTAAGAGCGAGACAGGCAAGACTGTGTTAACACGAGAGTGGGACTAAAAGGGTTAATGTGCCACTAGCATTATAAGGGTTGTCATAAGCCTTGCACGGTTTTAACTTGACACTTGGAATAATGGGGTTAATGTGAGAGAAGTATAGTAAGGGTTATTGTAAGTTGTACTGTTTTAGCATGACAGGACTAAGAGGGTTAATGTGAGAGTAGCAATGTAAGGGTTGCAATAAGTTGTACCGTTTTAACATGACAGTGGGACTAAAAGGGTTAATGTGAGAGTAGCAATTGCAAGGGTTATTGTAGAAATTACAGTTTTATAACACAAGAGTGGGACGAAGAAAGATTCAGAAAAGTCAGACTGTTTAAGTAGAGATTGCACTGAAAGTGTTAACACTGTAAGGGTTAATATGCACGACCTATATTACGGCTAACACTGTTACATACATGCCAACCTAGCTAGCTATACATTGTATAACTGCATCAACGCACATCACAGGCCGCTCTCATCGGGGATTTGTTAGCAAAAACACAAGCAAAGGTTCCTTTTTTCAGAAAAACACACTTGCAAAAGAGAGAAAATGCCCAACTTTAGTCTACCACAGCACATCACATTTTAATTGGTCATCAAGGCTACAAAACTGAGATCTGTAACTGGGTTAGATCATTGATTTTCTAGTTAAGTTAATTTGTCAGTTAGGTATTACACATATTATGAACACCATGTATATTAACAAATATTCTATTCACTATAGCATATTTTCAGCAATATATTTTTCTAATACCCCCGTGGCTATACTTTCGTCTATCTTATATTTTTCATCAGCCAAAAATGAGATTGCAATCTGTCTTTTAATGTGACACTGTAGTGTGTTGGTCCACACACTGATCAATGTTTCCCTGTTGATTGTTATCACGGAACAATATATATATATAAACAGTGAATGTATATCTTATACACAAGGTGCTTACCTATGTGCTTCATAGACTATACACATTGATTAACCCAAACCGCGTAGTCTACATGTTACCCGACATTACACGGAGACGCTGACATCACGTCACACACACACGACCTTAGTCTGCAGGACATCGACTGTGCACCTATAACAATAACCAACCAGTAGGAACGCTATATCTAGGATTGCTGAGTATACCGATAAATATTGCTTCATGCAGTAATATAACGGTTTCCACTTGGAAAAGGAATCGACAAGCAAAATAGTTGCATATAACAGCGGCTTCAACCAACTCGCACAATTTACACTTGTCAGGGAAGTGGCCAGTTTCTGATAAAATCTGAAGCTTGACACTATTCTTCAGCATGGCAAGTGTTTCCAGGTGATGAGTCACCTTAACTTCATTTGCATATATACATATTCATGATATTTATCAGAGACTGGCCACATTGAAGTTTCATCGTCCTTTCATTATCTTTGCCGATTTTTTTAGTACCATCTGTATCACTGAATTTTTTTACAACAAATTCTCGGTTCGACCTACCCTTCGCCGCTTAAAGATTGAACAAGTGTATGGAAAACAACACTACCAAGCCAGTACATGATGAAGAATGTCTACCAGTACCACTATGTCTAACCCAACTGCCCGCAACATTAAACCAAACAGAGTAATTGCATGCTAATAGTCACTAAACTGGGTAATGTTGATCTTCAAACAGCGGTCCTGGTGCTGCTGTAACCATAGCAACTGTCCATGGTAACCAGATGACATCACACAGCAGACGGTGACAATTTCCGTTGTTGATACTTGGTACTAGATATGCCAAAATATGTTCTCCTCTGGTCCAGATTCTGTCTTGATCCAGATTCAGTTTTGATCCAGATTCTGTTTTGATCCGGATGGTGTTGAAAGTTGAGGACCAGGAACAAGAGGCAGGCAGGTTCTGTGTACTGAGGCATAATCAGTAACCCAGGACATAGCAACACATAGTAACTGGACAAGTTGACATAGCAACAGGACATGTTTACATAGCAACAGGACTGTCCATAGTAATAGGCATAAGTTACCATAGCAACAGGCCATGTTGACATGGACACAGTGTCAGAATATAACATGGCTGTTTAGATCGTCCTCTTCTCCATATAATACAAACACCAGGTGAGTCTGCTCAGGTTGTCTCTGCATCCTACTCTAAATGGTCTAAAAAAACAAGAAACATTTTGTTCTTTTTGTTTCAACAAAAATGTTCAACTGGTATTCTACAAGCAACAAGTAACAAGCATGTGAATAGCTTTATCTCAACAGTGACCTGACAAACAGAGATGGCACAGATCAAAGCAGTAACTTCCAACAAATACCCGTTTTTCTTTCTTTAAACCCTGTTGCATATCAGAGCTCTTCCTAATAGCACAAACTACACAGCAATTCAAACCATGTTGGGAGAAAACATAAGCAATCTTTAATTTGATGCATTAGGGTGTTCAAAATTGCCTTGAACTAACAACTACATCCTTGAACATTGCCTTGACAACAACTCGTAACTACAATCTTGAACACATTTCGATGTGATGTACTGAACAGTTTTTCGAGGTGGGATGCAAGAAATTGGTTTTGAAACACACAATCGTTCAATCCTGGAAGTTTTATTGAACTTAACTCTTTTCTTTAGCACTAGCAGACTGTGTGTTGAGCAACAGGCAATTCTGCGCGTCTATCTGTATCTGCGACAACCAGCAGCTAAGGGCTCGGTCAGCAACAATGACCAACAAACACTGTACAATACAATGGTAGGCAGAGCTCCACGTAGGACTTGAGCTAGAAATGCTAATAAAATCACAGAGATTGAAACAGGGAGAAAAACCTTGACAGCACAACACCGAACACACTGGCATATAGATAAGATGCGCAAAAGTTGGCAATAAAAATATCTGCAGATAAATAAATTTTTATTTTTATAATGTAAATAGTTTTCTCTTAACTATAACCATCCACTAAGACTAGATATATAAGCCACAGAGGTTGAAGAAGAAAAAGTCTGTCTCAAAATAGTGGGGCTAATATACAGCTTTCTTCCAAGTCCCCGATATATACCGAAATCCTTGGCCCAGCAAGAATTGGGGTTTTAACTTCCAGCGTAATGCCAGCAGCATTTTTTTACAGTTATTTGTATATCTTTTTCTCACACCTCGTTCCCTCCCATCCCACAATAAGAATATTCTGGAAAAAAAAATAAGAGCAAATCTCTCTGATCAATGGCTGTTGAATTGAGCAGAATTCATTAATACGGCAGTGCAGTGCATTCACTACCTCTCCCCAACATTACTGGTACGGATTCAGACCAAATGGCAAAGCATGAACAGCTCATCAGTGTTTAAGCAATCATATAAATTTCTTCGGCTTTTCTGTACATCTTTAGATTGTGGATGTAATAACGATTCGCTCTTTCGCTCACGCTCTCTCTCTTGGAATATATACAAAATCAGCATTTTGAAGCATGCGTCTACAAAGTGTCTCATATCGTGTAATAATTTATATCCTAAAAATTTAACTTATTTTAGTGCTACATGGCCTCTATATTACACACAACCCTCCTACACACAATGACTAGAGTAAGGAAGTCGACGTTGTGAAATGCCACACCAGCAAGTGTAAAATATGGCCTGGAAGACCTGAGAGTTGGCGGAATGAGGACAGGGCGACCTGTATCCCTAGGAGGGCAGGACAGGGCCTCATGGAATGTTTCATCTTACACACTTAAGCTTGCAATTTCAGGCAAAATACGGCAGCCAATGACTGCAGCTGGACTGATCACATGGGTTTACTTCACCATGGAAACCCAACGGACCACAGTGTTTGAATTAGGCAAAATGTTATTTTGCAACTTTTTTTTTAGAAGCAAAAGGCATATTATATAGCAGTCAGTGTAGTAGGAGTGGCAAAATAATTTTGGAAAGTACAGAGTTGACAATCATTTTGAAGTTGTAGTGGAATGATCAATTATGAGATTGAAGCAGTAGGTCTATATTATGGCCAGTGTGTTCGCTGCTAGGATGTTTTGTTGCCCTGTTTCTGGGCGGCCTCTAGAACCTGCTGCCTCTGCTCCTGGTCCATGCCTGCCGCGATGTACGAGAACACACACAGTACCGCATAGCAGATCTGGTCCGACTGAAAGCGGGAGAAAGAATGACCACGTGTTAGAAAGATACACTGTATATTAAAGCAGTTTTTTATTAAATCGTATGTGCTAGAAAGCTATGCACAAAATAATAATGTATTAAGGATGTAAGCTCTACCTTACATATAGTAGGACCGATTCCACAAAAAATGTTAAGTATAAAATCAACCTTAAGCACAGAAATGGTTGTCATGGTGATTAATGAAGTGGTAATATATGACAGAAATATTTACATTTATTGTGTGTTTGGATCTTTACCAAGCTTCGTGTAATAGATGAAATATTTTATCTGTTCAACATGCTGAAGGCATCTATAACTTCCCATGTTCCCTGGCAACCTATTGTTACCTGGAGTTACCACAGCAGACAGACAATTCATATGTTTTCTCTACCGGCCTCATCACAGAAAACCCTCACAGCACCTCAAAACTCAACTGATAACTCAGAATAGCAATAAATTTTCCACAAAAGTGTCAATACAAGATGGAATATATCTGATACTGTATTGAGTTGATTCCTGAGGCTGTAAGGATTTTACTATGTGAGTCAAATCAAACAGTATAACTGACAGGCACTTCCCACCCACCCCCAATCCCTGGGTGTAAGTAAAAGCCTCAGTCTGAGGTCACATGTCACACAGGTCAGCTGTGATTGGCTGCCAGTGGCTGGCTGATAGGAACTGGCGGAGGACGAACGTCTGGCGTCTGGTTTGCCAAGTTCACAGTAACTACGCGATGGAAAGCTAATGCTATGCCACTGGCCTAGGCACAAAAATGATAAACAGAAAGGTATCTAATAATAACAACATAAAAAGAAACAAAAGTATATCAAACACAAACATAAGGAGGATGTAAGGACAATAAATAAAACAACATACTGGTATATATCTATCACCAACAAAATAATAAAATAAATACACCATATTGCTTATGAAAAGTATATATGTACTTGGTTTATAAATCATGTGTACATTACAAAGAAAAGCACAACAGGTATATAGTATTACAAAGCCAACAAAAGTATATCACAAAGCACAACATGGAGGAACACAATACTTAACAATTCCCAAATACAACAAAACTATCACCACAAAATTATTTTGACTTATTATTTATTAATATTTATGTCCTTCATACACAGACCTAAATTCTACCTTATCTTCCAACATAGGAAATCTTTCCAAAGAGTTCTTTCTTTCCAAATCTTTTCCAAAAAGTTTCCAAAAGCTAAATTATACAAGCAAATTGTTTCTATTGCAATGTACCTTATTACATAGATTTTCAAACTCATTCTGGTCCTGATGTAACTATGGTAACTAGGTGACACCACGGCTACCAGACAATGAGCGCTTAATAACAGCTACCCGGTACGTGGTGGGGGTAAAGGAGCATAATGAGCAAACAGGTTTGTCAAGTACCGGTATCGTTGGCCAGGTTATTTAATCGCCGTTTTAGTCTTGCATGTCTTGTAGCTACATGTATGTCATCATGACATTACTATGACAGTATCGAGTCAATATAGAAACATCTAAAACGTTTTTTTTTTTTTGTAGCTGTAGAATATAGAAACCTCAAAAACATTTTTTTTGTAGGTGTAGAATACAGAATTTCAATGTTAAGCTATGTCATAAATATTTTTATTTAAAATAAAAGACTTGAAATGCCCATGTATAACTGCCCATATAAAAAGACGTAAGTTTTCATTAAACAGGTTATTAAGTTAATAGGGTGAAGTCCAGAGATGTTGCATCACAGATAAAATTGCCATTCTTGGTTGTTTTGATGTGACATTTGTGAGATGAGGAAGTTAAGTCCAGATGGACTGGGGAAGCTTCTGGGGTTTCTGGTAATTATGCTATATAATGCAAACTAGTCATGTTCAATGCATTCTGTACAACAAATGGAATAAAACTACTTAGGAATACATGATGTAATGATATGAAACACAACACGGAATAAAGATCCCAGATCGTGGCAGTGCTGTCAAAGAAGTCCAGTCTTCTGCATTAGGCTTAGACACGGTAAGTTGATACAAATGGACACATAACAAGTAGATCCAAGGCTAGAGGTCCTGTTGCGGTAGGCCAATGACAGTGCAGTGATAGGATGACATGTAACAGGAGAAGATGGGACATATGACAGCACTGCCCCCTCACCCCCCCTACCCCCCTTTGGTAACCCCTATACCCAAACTCACCATTCCCGACTTGTACTTTCGCTGGGTTACTTTCCGAGTTTTGGGATCTATGATGAAAGCACAAAAATACAAACAATATCATTTCTCTATGGTGAACTTCTTCAACAAAGATACATACATATATCAATCACCTGGACCTTAGTTACAGCAAGATAACGTGTCAGTTTATGCTTCTTAAATTCATTGGAACGTGCTATACTGTCAATGAGCGTCCTCCTACTACTCATTAGTACTCAATACATGCAGTACGTCAATATGTCCAGCTAGTGGTAATGTTGACTGTTATTTTTATTGCAATAGATATATTTCACTGATTTCTGCATACCCCCGGTAAATTATAGTAAAAACTTTAATGCATAATTTAAAGGTTAATGAAATATACTTTGTCAGCGCTGTCAACTACAACACAATTGTGACCCATTTCTTCATTTTTGACTGAGCGTTTCAAGATTTGCATTCTCATTTATTACAGAGATCACATGCAAACAATTCTGTAGCCATAGTAACACAGCTGTAACGGTTTAAAATTCAGCCACAGTTCCATATTAAGGCAGAAGCTCCACTCACCACCGCCACCACAACAACAGCATGCAAGACAGATTGGCCTTAGCCATGAGTTCCATCCCTTACGCATACAAACAACTTTGACATGTACACGGCAGCAGCACAAGAGTGAACTGGCGTTAAGACGAATGTATGTAGACAAGACACAAAGCGTTTGTCTGAGATAAGACTGCTAGTGTTATGCGGAGATATCTGCTAAACGTTGATGTATATATATACAGAATGACTGTGCAACTGGATTGTAAATAAAGTGTCGGATCATCCACATACATTCCTGTGTCGTAGATCAAGATAGATAGGGGCGAGGTCTTATATTAATTTAATATACCGACTTATAATCTCCTTTCTCTATTACTATAATACAGAGACTCCCTCAAGGTAGCCACACTACAGGAGCCACTCACATACATGTATGTGGCTGACAATTGTGAACAGATTAACATGAATGCAATCGTTGCAGGTGTCTTATATAATGTGTATAGAAGCGGTCATAAGTGTAAGTCAGCAGTAGTAAAGGGCATAGAGTCCTGTTTGATTAGATATTAGGTAGAACAGACAGTTATAGGGTTGATCTTAAAAGGTTAATGGTTGACTCATAAAATAAGAAGCTGGTCAAGACATAGTACTGGGAAGGTCTTCGTATGTACTAAGGCCTATGCTATCTGTATTGTATATAGGGAATAACTTTCTGTCATAACTTTGGCTTTCTTTAACGTATCTATAGAAGGTTACGGTGGTGGAAAATGCTGCACAGAGCAACAGACAGCACAGACACAAAGCTCACGTAGCAAACTTAGCGAAAACTTAAACAGCAAAAGCGTAGTGCACAGATAAGCCATAGAGGCACAGCAAAGCAGAAACTCCACTTACAATGTATCAGCCATACTGGCTGGCCTCACTGATTTATAATTAACCCTTTATTTCAAGACACACAACTGTTGCCCAGTTTAGATATACATTTACAAACATGTAATCTATGTCAAAAACACTTTCAAATTGGTGTTCCTGTTCACAAGACAAAAGTATTGAAGCCATAATCCAGGTAAAGATACAACCAAACTCAACCTGCATATTGAGGAGATTTCAATCCAGAATAAGCATCTATTATTCCGGATCAGTTGGCCAGGTGTGAACATGAGAAGTGGACCCAAAACACAATTTAGTATTATCCTTTTTAACAGTAAGCACTGACGCCCGGGTCACTCCTATCTGAATCTGGTATCAATACAATACAGTGGTCCCTCTCTTAGTGAGCACTCTTAACAGAGGCCACCCTGTCTAATGTGGCCACAGATTTTTGGCGCTACTACTATGAATGCACTTACTTCTACCTCACCAAAGGCCACCTCTCTAATGTGGCCACGATTTCTTGGCAAATAGGGTGGCCTTATTAGAGGGGGAACACTGTATATGGTACCTTGGAGAGGCACTACTTTGGATTTTTTACATATATTTGGTTACAGGAGTGGCCTTAAAATAGACGCTGCACTGGACTCACATGTACAAGCAGGTGTGTACTGCTACTGTAGTTATAGTGTTGTGTTTCATCATGTGTTGGTACTTTCTTGCAACAGGAAGGTTTCAAACTTTAAAACTTGTCAATACCATTGATAAATACTTTGCTGCTAGAGGACCGTATGTTAATTGACATTATAAAGTAAATTTAGCCTTCAGAATAACCGATATAAGGATGAAGGTTAAGGTTGGTTTCTGAAAAAAATACCTTAAGCCGCAAATGGATCTTAAAACCAGACATGTATGATAATCATAAGTGAAGTACTGGTACAGTACTCGTAGGTCACTTTTTCCTTTACTTTTCTGGAAGTTTTATGAGGAAGCTGCTACCAATTATAATGCCACACATAGTCCAGAACATGTGCATACATGTATTGCATGTTAACCAAAGCTGCAAACTACAAGCAAGGCTAGGATTCTATTTTAACTAACTTAAAGAAGAATTCTATCAACATTCAGCCATTTTGTTACTATTTTATTCACAGGTTAGTAACACTCTATCAGTAGCGCATCAACTGCAGTAAAACCAGGTCTCAAACAAATATCTCATTTGCCATAACAATGTGATCTTTTAAAAGAGGTGGTCTCGCATGACAATCATACAAATATCAGTTCTATTGAATTTTGGGACCATTTGTCAGGAATATGTAGTTTTTCAAGGTGGGTGGTCTCTCAAGGCAGGTTTCACAGTACCGCCATACAGAATGCCTGTCGCAGTGTCAGATTCCCTCTCAAGCAACATGAGAAGAGTTATTATCACTTTGATTGGAAGTAAAGGCGGTCACGCTTGTTACACTGTACAGTGAAGATGGTCACGCTTGGTTACACTGTACATCACTGCAGGGAGAGTCAGAGAGCTGTATGCTGGCCTTGCATGAGCAGCCTGGACACTGATTGGTGCAAACTGATACAACAACAAACAATAACTATGTAACATAAACAAATCACAGTGAGGAATCGACCAATCAGAACGCTTTCATATCATGCCGGGTATAAAGCTCAAGGATGCTGCCTGGTCGATACCAGAGTTGGTCATGCACTGCGGAAATATCCTGCATGTCTTAAATCTATCCTTTCTTGAGAAGGTGAACAGTTATCAGTATAGCCTTCAATCGTTGTTAAATTTTTTTTTTAATTTTTAATATACAGTGTTGTATAACAGATAAAGTCTCAAGTAAAATTGTGAGAATTATGTTAAGTATAAGGTTAACTTTTATTGTAAAAATGAACTTTATCTTTATGTACATGTACTAGACTGTAGATAGTGATGCCGTTTACTGGTCTCAATGTGCACAGTAAATATAGTAACTATATACAGCAGTACCAGCACCACCAGTAGCAGCAGGAGAACAGCATGCAGAAGACAAAGCTGATCAGGAGCCATGCACATGGCAGATTAAGGCCAAGGAAAGGAGAAACGTGTTTGCCAAGCAGTGGAAGGCAAGGGGCTTGAAAAAATGTTAAAAATAACATAGCCAAATAACAAAAATTATCTACAATTTCTTACCAAATTCTTCTAGTACAAATATTCCGCCTTTCTGCGTGAAACATTTCTTGATACGACTTAGCTCAATAAAGAACTGAAAAATTGAAAACGGACTTCAGCAACCAATCAGAAAGGTGGACACATAATGATGTGGAAAGACAGCCAATGAAATGAGGTGTACCAAGCTGCATGAAACACCATTGGAGTGCTTCTATGGTGATCAAACTTTGTTTCTGGTTAGAGAGGGCCAATGCCTAGCAACTACCTGGTAACCTAGGTCACCACAATGGCATCAAAGCAGGTCAGTTGACATTATTACATACAACACACGTGGCTACTCAGATCTGATGTGTCATTTTACCCACAGATGGAAGACAACGTTAGAAAGTCAGCCAGCATGGAAAACTTGTAATACATTACGCTGGTTGGCATTTAGCTTTTCAGCGGTGTGATATTTTAGTGTTTGTTACACAAGAAGCAATGAAACAAACCAATATCTGCAGGAGTTATCAGACAGTATACAATGGTAGTGTGGGAAAATGTCATATCATAAAGCAAAACGGTATGATCGAACCGATCAGAACCCTTCTAGGCGACTGAGCTGAATACGCTATGTGTCAGTTAAAACCTAAATGACAGTACATGGCAAATGGCTAGGTGACAACGGTACAGCGATAAACAGTGGTGAACAGGCAACGGTTCATACGCTGATACACTGTGAAACATGCACTTAACGACACACAGGCCAGCCTAGCTAATAACTGAGGGTAGCAACACGCATAGCAAGTCACAGTGAGATAGCAAGCTGCTAGCAGGTGGTACACGAACTAGGCAGTAACTACTGGAAAACACAGATTGGAACAGTAGCTGAACTTCAGAGATGGCCGGCCACTATACACATCAACTACAGCTCGGCTCAGAGCTGATCTAAACAACCAATCATTGCAAGGCACATGTGCATGTGACTGAGTGACTGTCCAATCAAAATGAGGGATGAAGGTGACCAGTACCTCAAAGTCCTGGTTGAGCAGGGGATGGCCGCGTATGTGATTGAGGAGAGAAAGAGATAAGGTAGAATTTAGTTCAGTGTTCGTAGCCGGTATTTCAGTAGAAACTAACACTGCGTCAAATCTTTAGCTAATCTCAGCATATTCCCTGGGGCCAATTTGTTTTTTTTCTGCCTAGCATCTTAATACACACGAGGTGCTATATATATAACAAACCAGTACAGACCATCTCAAAAGTTCATGCATATTCATGAAGCACAACATTGAGTGCCGTACACAAGGGTTGCTATCGAATAATATATATAACAGCCATAGTCTGGCTCAGCAATTTGAAAAATAGGCCAATCAAAAAAGGGAACAGAAAAAAAAAATATGAAAAATATATTTTAAAGTCTTTAGCTCTTGGAACAATATCTTTCCATAATAAAACAGATCAACAGAACGGGAGTAAGAGGAAAGTGACTTCAGGAAATTAAACACGGGAGGAAATTACTACTTGGATAATTGAGACGAAACGCAAACATTTCATTACTTATTCTAAGAGCTCCAGTCAATACACATCACAAAGGCAACAAAGCTTGAAAAATATGCACGAAAACTGTGTCGGGTCACCATCAGCATTGACAGTATTAGGGTAGAATGACGATGGAGTCGGAGTGACACTTAGTGGAACCAAGCCAAAAATCAATTCAAAGTTGACAATTTTGGTCAAAAATGCACTACTTAGAACTTTGAGAAGGTCTATGCGAGTTTATATATGACTTAATTCTTTTGCAACAGTACGCTATAAAACAGGACATCATAAATCGAAGTTACTATTTCTGCAAAAACATGATATATTTACATATAAATGATATGACAATTTATTTCTACTCATCAACTCTACCCTAATAGCTACATGTAAATGGTGTAATGCACCTTTGGTGGTACCGTATACATAAAAATCATAAAATATATAAAGCATTCATGATAAAGTCCCTAGTGGCCTACCATACACCCGCTATCTGGTTACTGCACATACGATACTTAATGGCAATCATGTTACTTGGTTACTTGGTTACACAATACAAAACAGGGTTGCCATTGCCATGGCAACAAAGATCAACATTGTGACATATACAGTGACAATGGTAACTATAAATAACATTGAACTGATGTTTGGAGTCAACAAGACTCCAGAGAATAATGAGTCTGCTATTCTATCGTCCCCAAATATGCTCCATACATCTGGACTAGATGTGGTATGGTGCACTATACCCTACCACTGGCCTACAAATGAGCCACATCCAACCTTTAGTTACTTCCACAAATGACATCTAAATTTCTGTTATTTGCTTTCAGATCCCAGGATTCTTACTCAGTTCCAGCAGAAACCCAAACTTTCGACTAGACTCTGCCATAACATTTAATTCCATTATATATGTATAATCTTTAAAATAATAAGAGAAAACTAATAACCAGTTCCATACATGGAACTTGCAGGACATCGCTAGAAAGAACGATAACATATACGAGTATGGTAAGCCACTAGGAATAATAAACCGGTATTAATCCACATGTCATAGAAAACATGATTCCTATTAGCATAACTAAAATACAGGTACATAGAGAGAGTGCACAAGGGAATATAAATCACTTGGCTTTCAAAGAACTTAACTAGCAGTACAGCGCCACCTGGCTGGCAGGTGGCAGACTTGGATATAATGGGATAAAGCAGCCATCTTGTCTACAAACGTATAAAACCATCTCCTGTATCATCTACAACCCAAAGCTAGCGGCTAGCCCAGAAACTGCCGTCATGCTGACACATGCCCGTTTCTATGGTTACTACTATTGATTCCATGAGAACTACAGCTGTGCACAGCCAAATTTTTTTCCCTAAAAATACTCTACATGTAACCATGGTAACAATTTGGAACGATGCAGATAATGCATGCAAGATAATATAGGATACGGGACAAGTCAAGCAAAATGAGAATTTTTGTTTTGTTACATGAGTTGTCTTTTGCTGTCCCTAGAAAGAAAAGCAAGTCAAAAAAAAAAAAAAAAAATTACAAGAATAATTTAACAATAAAGCAAGCGTCAAAAAAATCTGGCCGCTGGGTATGAGAACTTAATTCTGTCTGCCAAGACAAAATGGCGTGCTTTCGGAAACACTGCAGTACTTATACACTAATGGCACCTTAACATAGCAAAGTAATTGGAACAGACACCTCTGGAATTTTTAACCAATGTATCAGGAAATATATATATATATATAGAGAGAGAGAGAGAAATATGTGTATATATATATAACCAAAGAGACGGCACAAAGGTGGGATATACTGGACTGGAGCACTGGACAGTGACAACAGCTGGACGACTCAGCCACACCGTACAGAGGACAAAACACTGGCTTGAAGACTCATTTGCATATTACAAAATGGCTGCCGTGTTACACAAACAGGTCATACATATTCATGAGATCATAATAACTCGCTACTATAACCCTGCCACCCAACATGAAAGCTATGGTTCTAATGCTAGAATGTTGTTTTGGGCTCAAAGATCGTTCAATTGGCTCTATGCTGGAGAATAGACAGGCGATTTATCTCCAACCCGAGTGAGAGACTAGGAACAAAATGGAGCTGCTATCATCCGGGTCTGAGTATTCTATAAAATTTCTGGCTGCAAAATTCAGATAAAGATACCAATGGTCCCTCTATTTTTACAAGTATGATATTTTATAATTTTCATATTTTATTTTAAATGTGGGAAAAATATAATTGCATAAAAATAGTAATTGTATGAAATTGGCATTTTGGAATTTTTTAAATTCGCTTATACATTTTGTCACATTGTACATGTCCCCCTCCCCGTAAAACAAATAGAGGGACCACTGTACACCCTCCACCCACACAATCCTGTCTTTATGGAGGGAAAAACTATATCAGGAGAATAAAAATAATTCTCCTTGTCACCTTAGATATATAAATTAATTTGCACTACCTATGTTATAGCAAGATGTCTGAGATTTATTTTGCTGCAGAATCACTCTCGGTGATAATATCACAAGAAATTTCATGGTGTACCAGACTATAGTATGCCCTAGCATAGGTAATGTAGACTGCGCTCTCTAATCTAATTCCGTTTCAGTCAGATATATTGAGGAATTTTTCCCTCCAAGAAAGACGATGGCCTATCTCATTAAAAAAATATTGGGGAGGGGACCTGAAAACTTTTAACCCCCACCCTTGCAACATAGTTCATTTAGTATTAATCCCCCACTACAAAATATGTTTCAATTCTTCTCACAATACAATAAAGTACTGTGATGCATTGCTCTGCATCCCACCTAACTACAAGGTATTACTATTCTTTTGTACACCCCACTACACCCTATTTTTACTGGTTTTCAGGTCCCCTCCCCACCCCGTATATTTTTAATGAGATAACCCAATAGATTACTTCTGGATAATACAATTAGATTGTAATCATATGAATCATGAGACATGACTCCATTCTGAGTCTCAATAGTTGAATATGGGACCAAACTTGAATAGAGCTTTTATACCCAGTTTAAATCAAATCGAGTTCCTAAAACCATTAATTTGTTTTGGAGTTTATATTTTGTGTAAAGTTAAAGAATAAAAGTTCTTAAATCTTTCCTAATAAAATTTATTATCCGATGCTGATATTATTTCCAGTTATTAATAGAATCACTACGAGAGTTACAACATATTTTATTTTTTAAATCTCAGATTTATGTTTTATTATCTGAGGCAGCTATCATTCAAGTTTGCTCCCTGAATACATGTACCAGATAAAACACACAACTACGGTATGGTGAACTCAGGGTGACCCGTACGCCCGCAGCCTGTACCTATAACTGGATAACGCTAGGTCAGAAACCATGTTACAAAAGCTATCAACAGCTTAAAGCCACCTGAGTTTGCAAATCATCGGCTTCCTCGGTTGGAGCTGTCGTCATGCAGCCTTCAGGTGCGTCATCCTGGGATTATTGACACAAATGGTGTAACATAACTACCCAGAGTAAAGCAAAGGGGGGGTCACTGCAGCCGGTGGGGACACTGGGTTAAACAGGATTTTCTAACTTTGTCTTCTTTACTGTACAATGTGTTATATAGATTTTAAAGGCCGGTACACCATGTATACCCTCGTAATAAATTGTGCACAGTGCAGGGCAGAAAACAGCAGAGTAAAGGGCAACACTAGTTATAGCAATACAGTATAATCAAGTATTTATTTAATATTATATACTGTATCTTAGTAGTAGCAGTAGTTAAAATTTAATATTACAATTAAGTTATTATTATTCTATATTAAATTATATTAACAGTTTAACTCTAAAATGTTTAATATTTGTTACCTTCTGCATTCTATATAAAATTGCTTTTCAGCAGTGTATTTGTGTTTTGTTTTGCTTACCTTGCTATTTGCGAAGAGAAGGCCTATCCCCTCCATGCAAACCTGCAACAGCCCCCCTTGACCCGACTTCAGATCTTGGACTGGAAACTCGCCCCCTAGCTCGGGACCTGGTTGCCATGGTAACAAAGAAGCGAAAGGTTAACGTCAATAGAGAGTGCCGTTACTGTATGCAAAACGATAACAATTATTTTAATGAACAAACAATATTACAATACATGCCGACACTTTAAATTTCTCTCTATTTCTTCAGTACCATTAATTATTTATTACTATAGTTATATTTTATGCTTTGTTTATAAATCTTGTGGAATAAAAAGTTTTCTAGAGCCTTCCCACGACTTACAAGGTCACTGATGTTGCTAAATTTTACATCTTCTTTGCTATCTTTAAAACAATTTAAAACTTGTTTATCAATCAGAAACTTTGCAATAACGCAAGGTTTGAGAAGTAATGCCAAAAGGAAGAGCACTGCTGTCTATTTCAGGGACGCAATGTCACATCTGTTACCTTGGTAACAAGACATCATTACTTTATTATCACACAGTGAAAGTCACACCTAACCCTAATAGAAACCACTGCTTTAGTGTATGGAGGTTTCACTGTACTACAGGATCTACTCTATTGCTATATCAGCTTTCACTGTACTAGGAACCTACTGTATCACTTTATCTGCCACCTCACCAGCTATTCGGCCATTGTTCCGCGCCGCAGCTTTCTCCATCGATTCCTTCACACAGAAATACAACTCCTTACACTGGAACAACCAATCAGAAACGTCGACACAGTTACAACATCAGCCAATCATTAATATGGACACAGAAGGCATGGCATACATCAGCCAATCATTAATATGGACACAGAAGGCATGGCATACATCAGCCAATCATTAATATGGACACA
>JAAUYG010054586.1_pt1 | contig 17678 bp, 7 predicted proteins | sample 7278091 | NCBI WGS metagenome assembly JAAUYG01 (sample SAMN14350201, study PRJNA611818) | marine sediment metagenome | isolation source: surface marine sediment (0.6m) | place: French Polynesia: Moorea | collected 2018-08
AGATTAGCGTATATAATATATATATATATATATATATTATATACGCTAATCTTTGAGCTGGTCAGGTTTGTATTATTGGCATATTAATATAAGAATTTGAGAAAAGTAAAGTAATGATCCCACAATCGTGATGTTCACTGTCTTGAGTCAGTCAGGGAAAAATGAGTTAATTCTATATTAGAGAAAATAGAGGATATCACCAATTGCTCTAAAAAAACATGTATACCAGCTACTAGTAAATGCTAAAAGGTCATATCTGTATAAACTGTTTCACAATGACTTACGAACTGTGTTTTGCAGATATCCGGCGTTGCCATCCCGATGTATGGAAGGCCATTGCATGTATATTACATGTGAAACCATGCCAGAACCGTGTGCCAGCTACACAGATCTGCTAGTGAGTATCGCCTGTAATATTTTCATTATTTTCTGTTGTTTAAGGTATCTATTGTTCAATAAACTGATACCCATAAAATATTAACTTCTGTCATCTTAACATTTCATGTATAATTGTACATGCTAGACTTTGACACAACATTCACACGACACAAACATTCATATCTACCCATATATTTTTTGTGGATTTGGAAGTTAATTATTTGGGTCAAAAATTTTCTTCCAGCGCGGATTGTTACCGAATTTTGAATGAATGCCTGAATCGTGATGTAGCGCAGGCCTCGGTGACTCCAGAGTCAATCTGTAATCGCCTGTCCCCAGCGGATCCCACAGCTCCCTGCTTGCCACTGGACCCTTACCTAGGTAAGATACGTGTTGCTAACTGGCTGTTACTACATCTTGCATAAGATTATGTCATACCTATACCATGCAAGCAGTATAACAATAGTTATAAGAACACTGTATAAGAGGTAATCAATGGAGAAGTTGTTATTCTGGGGTGGTGTGAATTTTGAAGTGATTAAAATTCCGGTAACCCCAGTTTATATTTATTCTACTGGAATAAAAGAGGGTTCCAGTTTTCAGTGGTATTTATATACGCACAATCCTGAGATCTATTATTGAACTGTCTTGCAGCCCCGAGCCCCTATATGGATACCTTCTCGGAGATCACAAACCCCTGCTCACCCAACCCCTGCCCTACCAACGAGATCTGTGTGGTACACCGCAGGAAGTGCAAGCATGAGTACAGCTGCACTCAGTACATCTGCCAGAAAGGTAAGAAGCAGTACGCAGGACCTAAAAGGTCAACTAGGTATAATGAAAACTAATGTACGTAGATTCAAATGAAATTTTTTGCAGGCTCCAGGGACCTATATGCTGCATCGAATTTTATATTTGAACTGTGTGTATAGCTTGACTATGAATGTTTCAGTATGTAATTAAGATTCAGTTGAACATTTTCTAGCATCACAGACTTATGTTAAATTTTATATTTGAAATATTGGTATAGTTTCGACAACATCAGGATCTCCATAGTCTGTAGGAAACCGAAGTAATTCTTTCCAGTAAGAGGAAGGCATTAGTGAACACTAGGTCTTTAAACATATTGTGGAGCTGTGCCATCAGTATAAACTGCATTTGTGTCAACTGTCAAGCGCATATGGACTCACATGTGTCCTGTGAGTTAAAACTTTCAATATAGAAATTTTCTATCAAGACCTATTGCACATTTGAATTTTCAGCTTGCCCAATGGGAGAAGTGTCCTCATTCCTAGTCCCACACAGTGCTTACGTCAGTATTCCCGTCGTGTCGGACGAGAACAACGTCAGTTGTCACAGACTGTGTAAATGCGGCCACAATGACCTGCTACACAAGTGCAAAAACCTGGGCTGCCTTCAGGAAGACCAGTGTCATCTGCGCTCTGGCCGCATTGAAAGTAGGTGTGGGTATGGGGTGTCTAATTGACTGAGTACTGTGTCCACTGAAGGGGCATGATCTTGAGAAACTATATTGCACTGATAATATACGAGGGTACGGTAATATATTTGAATGAGTCAGCTAGTGCTCTTGCAGGTACTGTTGACAACTACAAAGATTATAATTCTCTTAAGTAATTAATAGCTCTAAATATCAGTGTACAAGCATAGAAAACCTGTACAGTGGTCCCTGCATTTAAAGACCACCCTTTCAGCCACAAAAATATGGTCTTAAATTGGAGAATGGGGGATACTTATATTGAAAGTATAAGAATGGTGTTACTGATGGCTGGTCTTAAAATGGAGGGAAATGTTAAGTGGAGGGGTCCTAAATTGCAGGGACCACTGTATAGATGCAACTGTGATATGTGATATTGAAACCAACATATAATATATAATCAGCTCTTCTGTGGTTTGATATGTCTGTGTATTGTGTCCCTCCAGACCACAACAGCCTGTTTCTACAGGGCTGCAACCAATGTGTATGTTTCGGAGGAGAGGTCCTCTGTACAAACCGCCAGTGCCTCAGTTCTCATGCTCCACCTGAGGAACAGGCGAGGTATACGGGTAAGTAGGATATACATGTAATTGCTGCTACAAAATGACAAGTTTCTGCAGAACTGATAATCCACTGAACATGAAACTGTCAACTTAATAAATATGATACATATGCATGTACATGTACACTTCAGAAAAGTTACAATCGGACATGTTAAAATGTGTTAGTTACCTATGGAAGTAATGGTCGCAATTTTTTATGAGGGGTGTAGGACTGTAGGTTACTCAATATTGGAGTGACTGTATTTTACAAATACATAGTCACTATTGTAATGTTAATATCTGTAGTTACATTTAAAAGTCATTCTGTAGAAACAAATGTGTTATCAAAACTGCGGTTAATCAAAATCATCACGAGTGTTGTCATCATCATTGATGTCATCCTCATCATCAGCCTTATGTCCCCGTTGTTTCAGGTTTACCGTGTAACTGTCCCAGCCACTATGTGCCAGTGTGTAGTGTCAGCGGGAGGACCTACCCCAACCTGTGTATAGCCCACTGCCTGGGGCTGACTGAACAGCAGTATGATCCTGGGGCCTGCAACAGCCACAACCCCTGTGCTAAGGAACCCTGCAGATCAGATGAAATGTAAGCCATACGTATACAGTGGTTCCTCTCGTAAAGGACACTCTCTTAAGAGAGGACACCATTCTAGAAAGGACAGGAATTCTTGCCAGCAAGTACTATGAAAGCATGTGATACCCCCTCTTCCCAAAGGACACCTCTCTAATAAAGCCAGAATTGTTTGGCAGAAAGGGTGTCCTTATTAGAGGGGGCCTACGGAACATGCTAGGGCTGATTACTATCATTAAAGCTATAAGGTTGTACACGATATCTGTTATATGAATACTTTGTTTACATTGCATGTTTCTTTCAAGTTTTCCGCTTCAAGTTTTAGATGCAATACCAAAATAATACCTTGAAAAAGTATATGTGTTAATGCAAATAGTATTGAACATAAAGGTTTGAGAAATCCCTGTGTTATAATGCAGGATCTAACAGTTAAAATAGACAGTAGAATTTAATTGACGAAGCCTAGATCTATCTTTTCAATCATCAACATTGGTGAAACCGATTCTTCCAGGTGTATAGCCAAGAGACAAGTCTGCCTCAACACGAGGTCTGTGGACTCAAACTGCCAGCATCATGTCTGTGGTGAGTGAAGAGTATTTGTGGTAGATAGCAACCTTGATTATCCTAATGCAGTTATCTGTGCATTACAAGACCATATATTTAGCAGAAAATGTGGTCTTAAATTGAAGGTGGTCTTAAAATAGAGGGATATTTATGTTGGAAATATATGCTAGGTGTCAATGATGGACTGTCTTAAAATAGAGAGGGGGTTTAAAATGGAGGGGTCTTAAATTGCGGAGACCACTGTAGTACTATAATAATTCTTTCATTGATGCCATCCATGCAATGTAACTATATGTAATATTTTCTGTAGTACCACATGCTGCACATAGGTGAACAACAAGAATGCTAGCTTGCAAGTAGTAGATAACGCATTAAGCTTGAAAACAGCGCTATCTTATCTACATGTCCTAAGATATAAAATGGGAAAGATCAAATATGTAGAATATATTCTTTGGACAGTTTTAGTTTTGACACGCCTCACTGACTGTGTGTTGATGTATTACAGTGAAGCTGTCTGGGGAGTGTAACCGTCACCACAGGGACCCGGTCTGCGCCACCAGCGACGAGGAATACTCCGACGCCTGCGTTCTGCTAAGCCGGGGGAGCACCTTCGCTCACTGGGGGCACTGCATGGTAGGTGGCTAGTAGTTAGCAGGGATGTTCTGCTGGCTTAATCCACTTCACTCATGGCCAAACCATTTATGCTTCAATAGTGTACTTTGGAGAGGTTATATGCCAAAAGATATATGCCCAAATTCTACCCAAATTCTCAATATAAAAATCCTATCTAATACATGTCTTAGTTCAATGTGAAATTAGGTTCTGCCATATACATGTGCGAATGTATTTATGGAGGTTAACATTGATTCTCAAGTTAAATGGTTTGAACTTGGGCCAGGTGTATAGTCCTTGTTTCAGCAGTTATGGACTCAGTCTGTGATGTGTTTTGTTGTGTTTCAGGCGGGTTGTCTCAAAACAGGCCACGTGTGTGCTATGAACGGTGAATCCTATGATAGTGAATGCCATGCCTGGGCCGATGGGGTGCCAGTGGACTATTTTGGTCTCTGTAAAGCTGTGGGACAACTACTAAGTATGTGGGGCTCTTTACGGATGTGCATAAACTTACAAAACACAGTCTTGTAGTCTCTACCTTGTCTACAGATATATAACTATATCAGAATTATGCATTGGGATGGTTTATTGTTGGGTCTGTCCTGTAGCTTGGTGTCATCTTATTCCATAGAGAACATTCATATCATTTAGTATCCCAGTCGCAAGAACATATTCAACTGTTGGAGCATATTGCCCACCCAAAATACTGATCTGTTAGGAAATGTGAATTCTGTTGTAATAGGATAAACTCAGGCATTGTCATGCATGACTTGTGTTCTGTTTTAGATATGAAGTCCGGCGAACCTTCCTGCCGTAACGTCAAATGTCCACCATTGCCCACAGGAACATATTGCCGACCAATCACCTCCCCTGGCACCTGCTGTCCAAAGTGTGGTAAGCTTGATCTCACCTGTAAATGTAGAACTATCTCTCTCCCTCTCTCTCTCTCTCTCTCTCTCTCTCTCTCTCGATTTCTCTCTCTCCTTTCTCTTTTTCTTTCTCTCTCTCATTATGTGATGTCAGGCTAGAATTGTATATAATAGGAGTCACTGATCTTATCTCATAAAACTGAGTTCATTAAAGTGTTGGAGTTGTTCAGTACAAGTGTACAAGACCTTAAAATGTTTATCTTCTGATATGAAATATATCAAGGGATTACACTATTTCTAGAGTAGTAGCCATTAAAGGTAGCCTGTATTGTCTTTCCCTAGTTGGCGAGATCCGTATCCTATACAGCCTGGCGCTGACCAATAAGGCGTCTCGTGGGGCTGGCAACCAGGCTATCACCGTGAGAGATGTGATTGAAGTCTTTCGCCAGCAGATCTCTGTGGCAGAGTGTGATGCCTTTGGCTACCTCAGTATTGAAGGAGACCTGGTGATGATCGTAATGCCGATCACCTTCAGACCAACCACATTACAGGTAAACTGATGGGCAATGTATATTGGAAAGCTAGCTGTAAATCCACTGGGAGAAAATTAGATGTTAGTTATATGTTAAGTTATGGGGACCTACAAGGAAAGATGTTACTGGACTCAGGATCCACAATAGAAAAATTGTTTCTGACGAAACATTATACACACAGAGTCAAATAATGGTGGAAAAAGTTCCCAAATTTTCGGCAGAATCTCTCTGCCTTCGTCAGGGGATGGTAAAACATTCACTCCCAAAAGAAAAATTGTTATTCCACACACTGATTCTTTGGAAAAACAATTTTATTTCCCACATTTTTGGTGAGCATCTTGCCATTATCAGATGAATTTGTTAAAGGGACCCGATATATATGCATTAACGTGCCATAATAAATTGTCTGATGGCAAGAGATAGCATATTTACATGCAACTCTAAAGTTGCATTGTTGGTATTCCCATGTTTCAGCCACAATGTTACCTGTTGCTGTTTTATCGTTTCTCTCCTTAATTGTTTTCAGATCAAAGCCTGCATGCAGGAGGCTCACAAGATCGGCTCTCTCATCGCCTCGCGTAGCCCCGTTCTCATCTCCCATTACCCCATCACATCGTTTGTATCGGCAAACATCCGAACATCTTATATCAGCCCACCTGTGGCCAGCGCGTGGCAGCAACACACAACTTTCGCCCAGTCATTCCTCATCGTAGCCTGGACACTGGCAGTCTCGCTGTGGGTCATATCACCATGGCAACACAGACTGCGTGTACAAAGATAGTGCGCCGACGACCAGTGATATCATATTAACGTAATGTATCATATGCTAGCTGCTGGAAACCGTGATATTTTTTTTTTTCCTGTGAGAGGTGTAGATGCTAACAACTGGACGGAGAGGAGCGTGATTGCACTGTGTATGTGTGTCGTCTTGAAAGGAATGCCACACCGTGCCTGCCTTGGCTGGCTCAGACACCCAACACGGAGCAAACAAGCTGGAAATATATGTATATATATATTAAATTATTTGTACTCAGTATGAAATTATAGATGTGGTCACTGAGGTTTATGGAAAATTGAAATATACTGTAGAATGGTAAAGAGAAACATAATACATACTGGAGAGGGTAGGGAAATGTAACAGGTACAGTCGGACTAGCGTTTGCTATATTGCCCAACAGGGGTAGTAATCAGGAAACTCTTTTCCAGAAATACATCTATACGTCTTAATACAAGTAGTATGAATGACCGAGACACGAGGAAGTTCAACGGGAGTTCTAAAAGTTGGGATAGGTTTAGTTGTAGTCTGTCAGAAGAGATTCTGCAGTCAAATATTCCCACCTTTTCACTGTGACTTTCACTCTTCTGAATATGGTAGTATTTACGTATGTATGGCTGAACAGAAAGTTTAGCTTAAAACTGTCTCTGGTGGGCTGTACAATGTATTACTCATATATGGCACTGAGAACTATGTTGTCGCATAAATTTGAACATCAAGGTGTTGGTTGAAACCATGTCAAATTTTGGCATGGTTATAAATTTCATTTGCAGTCCACCGAGGCAGCTTCGGCAGAATGCCGTTGGCATATTGTGATGCTCTGTTCAGCATTCGTCTACTCGTGGCGAATGTTCCACGCGACAACAGGAATCTCTTTACATAAACGAATCTCTGATGGGGACCGCATACCTCAGAAGAATATACATACATGTACATGTATTAGGATTGATGATTTGCTTGAGACTGATCGAGATGCATGGATTGCATAATTACCCCAGGCTGCCTTTTGTACATATATCAAAACTTCCATGGTATTTTACAAGCACAAGCTCATGGAAATGTACAGAAATTTTGTATAATTTTTTTACGAATCAGTATTTCCTTGTGTTGTACTGTACTTCGGTGTCGCGTTAGTCGAAGGTAGGAATATCCTCAAATTGCTAAAACAAACCATGTCATCTCAGACATACCACAGTGTGCCAAGTTTTCCCAGGTCACTGGGCGCATGGGGATATTATGTACAAATGTCGACTGGATGTGTTTATATGTAAAGTATTTCAAAAGTTCATACAGGAAGCATGTGTAGCATGACAATATGTCGAACATATACTTGAACACTTTGTGATGCGTAAACGCTGTGACTGCACGTAGTACTTGTAAAACCTGTTTGTATGCAGCAGATACATAACCTTGCAGCCACATGTAAAAGTATTGGTAGATGTGTTTCTGCATGTGTATCCATGCGTTTAAATGTTTGTTTCCAAGATATTACTGCCACATGAAATCAGAATCAAACCACCAAATATAAATACACGTATTGTGCATAATGTGAATTCTGTCAATCACCATAAAACCTAGGAAGTATAAATATTGCTATGCTAAGTAATTATTACAATACTTAAAATATAGGGGTGAATAATGGATTTGATACATTTACTTTTTTGCTATACATAACGATGTTTCAGTAAATAATACATACTCGCAGTCTACCGTAACATATACTGACAGATATGTCCTTTGTAAAGCCCTAGATGTCAAAATGTTAAAAATATGCCACATTTCGGGAGCTAAAGAGTTGCGAGGAAGATCTGTATGAAGTTGAATCTCACTGTAAAAGTACTGGAAAGGCATGCGACTTGTTTTTGCGAGAGTGAAGAAAGTTGCCTGGTACTACTGTATAGTATTTAATATCCTGTATATATTGTATAGCTGTGTATGACATTTTGTATGACCTGGAACATGGTAAAAACAGGGTGGTCTGTAGTGCATGACTGCGATACGTCTAAAAGAGTGATTCGCTAGCTATGAAACTGTATGGTTTACTAGGGAGAATGATCCTGCTCTGTGCCAACTTGAAGATCAGGTAACAGGGAGTATTTAAACCCCTTTTACACTGGAGAGATGAGAAAAGGCACAAAAACGAAGTAGGGTTATGATTAGCCGAAGCTTCATGAAGTAACAATGTGATTGGCGATTTTGTGGCGCGATATACTCCCTATGGAGTTGGATCAAAGAAAAAACGAGACTAAAGAGTACATGTAATTGTAAGGGCATTGTATCCAGAACACCTAGGCAGGTTTAGGTGTCTAGCTGGGGCCCAATGCAAGGGTATTATTGGAGTCCTTCGCGTGCAGGACTTTGAGAGCAAGACTGAATGTGGTATTTAAATGTTTTCTTTTGTTGAACTTTTTACTTTTATTTATGCATCAGACTCGTCTGGCTGCAGTGAGAAAGGTTCTATTTAATTCAAGAGTGCATTTTATGTGGAAGTCTGTGTGTTGCGTGCAAGTTGGCAGAGTATGTTTTTGCTATGTTTATTGGTTGTGGTGAGACTGTTATAAAGCGCAAAGTCTTTTTTTTTCCCCTTGTTTACATGTGTAGTTCTGCCTTTCTTATCCTGTTACGTTTATACGAATAATTTGTGCCCAAAAGTGCCATTGATAATGGACATGTAATAAATTGAGAAACAGTATTCCTGGCTTCACTCATTTCCTACGTTTATTATCATTAGTAGCAGTATATATACTAGTATATACCCGTATATATAATTTTACTAGACTATTCTAGATACACATGCTATTTCAAGAAATTCCATTCGGACTGCTTCACCACAGCGAATCATGAATTTAATAAAATCCTTGACATATCCTTGTTTCGTAACCCTGGCGACCAACCTTTTTAACAAGTGGGTTCCCTCTGTCAAACCCCAGCAAATATAAATTTACAATACACCTTGCTGGCAATTGCAAATACATGTACAGGTCGATGTTTAATCACAAGAAAATTTCACACATATCCTTACAAACTATCAATGACTATTCTACAAGTACCATCCGTAATTTCTCTGTATAAAACATGCAAGGAACTCTCTAACGTAGCATATGATAATCCGTCAGGACAGGTATGCAGTGGTCCCTCAATTTTACAACCCTATATTTAAAGACCACCTTGATTATAAGACCACTTAGGCTGTTCTCAAATTTTGGATTTTGTGTACGCCTGTACCTTTATTTTATGGCCATCCGCCATATAAGACCACATTTTCAAGGTCTGATGGACTATCTGAAAGTAGGGGAACCACTGTAGTCTATAGAAACCATTATTGTATAGAGACTTGTTGGGAATGTATTTACTGTACTTTGCCATTCTCATCTTCCATAGGGGTAACCTGACTTGCCCGGTCGCACTCAAGATCATTGATCACAATGGAAACGCCACACCTTAATTTTAAATCTTACTCCACTTCATTTTTAAGGTGCAACATAATTTGGCATTTTACATAGACAAGGAAACTTGTAACAGTGGACAGTACTACAAATTTCATTGGTGCATTTTACTTGCATGTGGCAATGCTAAAAAGTTAAACCAAACTAGGTCAGGGGACCCATGTATATTCAAATATATCTTCCATGTGGTAGTAATAACTGAGCTAAATATATGCACTTAATTTCTCATGTACATGTAGCTCCGCATGTTACATCATAGCTGTAGTTATTGGCAACAGCTTCTGGAATAAATAATAACATAACCAATATTTGTCCACATTTGTGTAATGTGGCAGTTCAAATAATTTTGTAATTTTTTTCCACCAAATGCCAACAGTCTCATCCTAGATGAGGTACATTTGTCACAAACAGCTTATAACCACTGTATCCCAATCAGGCAACAATCTACTTATCTATACACATTCTACAAATTCTAAAGAAAATATACGGGTATAAAAGAATATATATTGAATGCAATATGTACATGCATATATTTCTATTATAATCATAACAAAACTATCAAGTTATTAAAAAGGAGTACACACAGTCACACAAGCCTTGAAACTGAAGTAGCTTATAATGAACAATTGAATGTTGCGACTTGTTGAACCTGGCCTTGAATTTCCAAAAACACTTAACTCTAATATATTAACTTGTCAGATTCTTGGCCAATCACAATGTTCAAATTAGTGACGTGTGTAAATATCTAGACCAGTATTTTTGAAAACTCAACCCTACTTTTAATACAGGCGTGGGTGGCCATCACGATTTCTCAAACAGTTTCTGGTATATGCTGTGTTTCTGCTGCTGCAGCCTGTGTGACTCATCGGAAGTCTTGGGCTTTTCTTCTGAAACTTTCCGACCCAGGACTTGAGGCAGCAGGTCATCATCGTCCGAGTCGCTGTCAATCGGGGAATGCGTATCAAACACATCCATAGATGAGGAGTCATAGTCGTATACTCGACGCGGTAGCGAGGACACCGATGATTGGCTAGCTGCGGCCGAGTCTTTATCACTTGCAGGGTTCATTGATAACGATGAGAACAGGCTCTCGGATGCTAATGACCTGCCCGGGTTTTTCTTGCTCATCCAGTAGACCTGACCTTCATTGCGGGTTGGACTGGTGTTCCTTTGCTTGGGTGTGTCTGGTATGTAGTCTGAGTCCTCATCACTGGAGTCACCAGAACTGACCCGATCCGCCACGGCCTTGTTCAGGACTCCTGATCTTCGAAGCACAGACATCTCATTCATAACATTCTTTTGCGACTTCTCTTCAGATCTCGGATTCTTTCTGGTCATTGAAGTGCTTCTGTTCCCTGTGGAGTTTGTCTCTCCCACTGGACTCACCTTCACGTTGCTGGCGCTTGGCGTGAATTTCAGCTTCCGTTGCAAGTACGGCGATGTTTTTGCGGGAGCGGCGATAGTTTCAGATTCCTCGTCCGATGATTCCCCGCTGAGGTCATCCAGTGGATTCCGCCTTTTGCCCAGCACAGATCGGCTGACTTGTGTTGGAAGCTCATTTCTCTCGGCCTCGAAGTCAAACTCTGACCCGGACATGTCACTGTTTTCCAGAACCACACAAGATTCCCCGGACGGCTGAGGTTCTGGGAAGTCATCACCAGGAAACTCCTCCTCCTGTGGCCTCCTCTCTCCCGCAGGTCTTGCTGCTGAAGTAGACGCTCCTGCAAGACTGGTATCCATTGGCGGATCTGGAACCTTCTTTAATTGTGACCTTGCTTCTGAGAAGAGTGATGGCGTTAAGGTCCCGACAGCGAATCCCAGGGAGTCTTCATCCACGATAATGGGCGCCTCTGGCTGTTTCGGTACCGTATCTTCAGTGGGTGGCATTAGGCTGTCACTTGAGGAACCCTGGGAGAGGGTAGGTTTGTTCAGAGCAGAATCCCCAGTGTCGTGCTCCAGCACAATGTCTTCCTTGTCTGAAAGCTGTGTCCCCACATGCTCCTCGACTTTCTTGCTGCTGGCCTTGGCACATTTCTTTGCTTTCTTGGTCGCACTGGTCATCTGATGATCACAAATCTCATGTGTGTTAGATTCCACAAGGTTAATCTCTTCTTTCTCCGACTCCTCCATGGTGACACCGGCTTTTCTTTTCTTCCGACCTTTTCCAGCGGTTTTCTGTCCTTTTGCTCCACTTTGCTCATCTGTTCCTATGTGTGTAGGTATTGTCACAGCTGCTCTTGTCATGTCTACTGCACAGTCCCTCAAAGCTTGACCTTTCAAATGACCTTTCGACCTCTTGTCCGACCCTGTATCAGTGTTGCCTGTACGAAGATCAGCTGTTTTGCTGTTTATCTCATCCCTACTGCCATCGTCTTTTGAGTTTCTGGTGGTACCTCTTAATGCTTGTTCATCATCAAGGTCCTTGTCCTCCACAGGTTCTACAAGGTTGGTTTCTTCTTGGTCCAACTCCTGTGCAGTACTATCTATTTTCCTTTTCGTCTGACCCTTCGCAGCTTTCTTCTGCCTCTTCGCTGGACCTTGTTTCTTTGTTTGTAAACCCTTGGACATCTCTGCCTCTGTAGCTTCTACGGTTGCATCAACGTCACAGCCTTTGATATTTGCTTTGCCATTGGTGCCACTGTTGACTGATTTGATTCTAGTACTGGCTGCCTCTAATTCTTCCTCATCACAAACAGGATGCCTTTCCTGCATCCTAGATTCTGCAGTGTGGATCTCTCTGGAGTTCGACTCGGTTTTCATTTTCTTCTGACCTGCTGTTTTCTTTTGCCTGTTGGATGAGCCTTGCTTAGTTTGATTATGCTTTGACCTGTCTTGAGCATCTTTGTTCACATTCACAACAACTGCATCATCCTTGGAAGTGATTTCCCTCGTATCTTCCTTGGCCTTCTCGTCCACCCCTAGATCCGTGTTGTCTCTCGTCAACCTGCCTTTCTTGCCACTGATGCTGCTGTCCTTCGATTTCTCTGAAGTTCTGGTTTTGTACGCTTGCTGCTGATCACAAACAGGAAGCCTCTCACGCTTCGTAGAGCCTGTCGGTTTGCTCTTTACATCTTCTGACTTCCCCACAACGGTATTTGCCTTTCTTGTCCTCTGAACTTTGGTGGCTTTCTTCTGTTCGTTTGTTCCCGTAGATGTCAATACATCTGTATCAATGCTGGTCACATCTGGTGGACGATCGGGTCCCGATGAATGACCTTTGTCCTGTACCAATTCAGGTGAGTTAATAATCTCTTCATAATGTGACTCTTCCACAATGGTATCTGCCTTCCTTTTCTTCTGACCTTTGTTGAATTTCTTCATAGCCATGTTGGCTGCTTCTTGTTTAATTGTTCCTACAGATGTTGCTACGTCCATATCATCTCTGGTCATGTCCATATCGTCTGCGGTCATGTCCACTGCAATGTCAGGTCTTGATAAAGGAGGTTGGTCTACTTCCAACAATTCTGTAGAATTAATCCCTTCACGCTGCGACTCTGCCACAGTGATATCTGCCTTTCCTTTCTTCCTGCCTTTTCTAGGCTTCCTCTGCTTTTTCGCTGCATTCTGTTTTGTTGCCTGCATACCTGTGGATATCTCTGTAGTATTTCTGCTCGTTCCGGGCAGTGGCATATCAGTGAGAGACATGCTGTCAACGGGGTTTTCGGGGATTTGTGCCTCTGGTTCAGGTAGCATAGCAGACTCCTCTTTCTTGCTCCTGGAAATGATCATAAGGTCGCTTTAAAAAGACTCTACAGCCTGCCTCACAAAATAGTAGCTTTACTGTGGCAAACATCATCATGCCATGTTATAATGTATTAAACTACAAGTTGCACTGAACAACCATATTCCACAGATACCTGTAAAAGCCAACATATATTATTCACTTTTTTGTTTGGTCTCAAGACCTCCATGTATTTAAGTACCGTAACTATAAGAAGCAGCTCTGGCTCTCCCAGTTTCTCATTCGGCCGACAAGTTTGCTCAACTAGTTGCCACAAACCTTTTCTGTTTCAGTGGTTCAGGAGATGTAGCTGGGGAGTTATCCTCTGAACAAGGTTTTCTCCGAGCAGAATGTGTCCCAGACTGGTGGTTCTGTGCAGGCTCTTCTCTCACCTGGAGTAATACAAGTAAACATGTTATTGTAAATAGATTTTTATAACATACAACATACTGCCCAGTAAAGTGTATAGGAAACATTAAGCTATAAATATATGAATATTTTAAAGAAGTTCATGCTGCTCTTGATATCTAATGCAATGCTGGCCATAAAGGCCATTAGAGGTGCAGCACATGTATTCTATACAGTGGCCCTTAGAATTTACCACCTCTCCATTTTAAGTTTGTTGTATCTAAAGGCCAACCTATGACAACATTAATATATTTTCAATCTAAATACCTCTGAATATTAAGACCACTTTCAATTTAAGACCACAGTTTCCTGGCAGGAGTGGTCTCAAAATGCAGGGACCACTGTATACTGATCCGTGCAAAACAAAGTCCATACATTGAAATCTGACTGACAAGTTGATATTTTGCAAATTGCATATAAGACTATTACTACTGTGTAACATTTCCCATTATCCCATCATAGCTAGCTACGAAAAGACGAAGACCATCCATAGGCTTTGAGAGATAAAGACAAGAAAACAATCTAAAACTCGCTGGGGAAGATTTACTCCTATGTATCTGCCATTACTTACTGTACTGGGTAGTTCCTGAAACTCGAACCATGCAATCGTGTCCATGAACCAGGATATCGGGACGACACCGAGTCGTGCTCCGTGTCTCTGCGACACTTTGTCAGCAGACACATCCGGGTCGTACAGTATGAAATAACTGGTGTTCTCGAACTGGCTGCCGGGCTTGGCATGGTAAGGCACGGTGACTTCTGATTGGTCGATGGTCTCCTGTTTGGGTTCTCGGCAAAGGACAGTCCCCCCGCCAAGCTTCACCAGGTTCACCAGCTCTTCCTTGGTAGGGTTCGGGTACTCGATGTCGCCGTGGAAATAAAAGTGACAGCCGCTGAACAACCCTGGGAACTGAAATGGAATGAACACCACTTTACATAATCACCGCTTCCTGGCATTCTCCCACATTTTGTCATATATACGACTTTTTTTTTTCGTAGTTTTAGACAAGGGAAGGCCCTACAATGGGTTTATCATCACCCCAAGAGTATGTTTGATGTAGGATGCACGTCGAGACCAATAATATTACACCTTTTGTTTCAGATTTTACAAAGTCACCGATCATAAAGAAATTACCCACACTCAGGACACTGTAAGCAAGTTTATTTTTGATTATACTATGCACCAGCAAGTTTGCCAAAAACAATAACAAAATGTAAAATAAAAGCCTTTCACTAATAGCCAAAGGGTGCAAAAAACTGTATAAACCTCTTTATACATTTCTATGCAAATATAAACTTGAATTCAGGGACAACTGGCGAGGTTGTGTAACTTGGAATAACTGAAGAACTAAATCTGTGGTACCTGCTGTTCTGCATTCTCTCTGGCTCGGTGTGCAGCAAGGGATTCTGGACTGAAAACCGTTCCTGAGACCTCGAACGCCTCCTCTGGTACCCTCTCCCTGTACTCCAGACAGGTCTCCACCCCTGGGGAGACAGAGAGAATAAGTAAACCTGGTCGACATTAAAGCTAGAAAATCATTTATCTACACAGTAGGAAGATAATACTTATGGATAAGCACCAGCAGGAAAAAAGAATGCAAGGTTCCAGAAGAATTAAGATATATATTTTGCATGTGACAATAGCTTACTAAAACAATATATAAGTCTCTTACATTCATAACTGACAATCCACTTTCCCATCAGTAGGGCCTGGAGGTATTTCATAGTGCGTGGACACATCCCATCTTGGTTAAGTGAGGTCACCACATGGCTCACTGAAAACGCAAATTAGAGAAAAGGTGACACTGGGATATCGGTGATATGTATTACTTCATTGCAATAGGAGGACTCACATCGCATTCAATCAACTGGTCTAATAAATAAATGCAAAAGAAAACATTACCTGAACCGTTTTCAAGTTATGCTATATCAAGCACCATTCTTCAAAATATTATAAAGCATTCTGGTCAAATTCTGCAAGCTTTAGGCTAAAACTGCTTCGCGGACCCAAGGATCGATTTTTCAATTGCCACATGTTGAAAATTAATGCAGGAATAACATCGCAGGCACTTGCCAAACAGAAGGCACTACCAAGCTCACTTACAACAGTTTACTAGACAATGGTTTTACAACATCCCTCGGTACAACATATTATACTATTATGCTGCATCCACTTACAAATATCCAGAAAAGAAAATTCAGAATACGATAAAAACAGCTTGAGAGTGAAAGAGTCACCTGAACTACTCATATTCTGAACCATTTCTCCATGCAGTAATTGAGCGCAATTTTGGAGCTCGTCTTTTTGTTCATGATTTAGTCCAGTAGGTAGCAGCACCAGTCGTTGGCAGTCTTGGGACAACGAAATATTCTGAAAGGAAAAGATTAAAAAGTCGAGGAACAGCCAGCAGTGATAGTTCACTGCAAAAGAGTATATGCCAAATTGTTACTTCCAAGGCCCATGACAAAAGGTTACAGGGAATGAAAGCTGAATAATCTGTGTAAGGCACAAATCCATAGCCTGTGTTTTAATGCCCTGGTTCTTCCTACAACAGCATATTGTATGACTATGATTTCACAGACAGGCATTAAACTGTGGGAGAAAACCTCTTTTGCCGAGTAGAACTTACACTTAGAGTGGTATCTGCCGGAGACATATCGACCTTGGTATTCAATGCTTTCCTCATCGCTGGAGTAGTAGCCAGGTCTTCAGGAGTCTGACCGCGAAGATTCCTGGAAATACATGGGATATTGGTGAGGCGAAGCATAAAGTGAGACAACAGAAATTTGTTGTGGAAGCCATTGACAACAAATGTGACTCTAGGGCACATGTTAATGTACCTTGAATTGGAGACCAACAGTCCGAGCAACACCAGTCAAGCAACAAAAGAAATCCACAGTTTTATTATACCAGGGTTCAGCTCATCAACCATGGTATATGATTTGTTATAACTCACCACTGTGAAGAGGATTGCTATCACACTACAAAGCATGTTTTCTTCAACTCTTCAAGGATATCTTTTTACCAAAATGAATTCCAATGCAATTTTTTGTGCATAGTATTTTATTATCATTTTTACACTCACCGCAGTGTTTTGTTGGCACCCCTTGAAACAAGGAGACGGACACATTTGAAGCGGCCATTACAAATGGCATCGTGTAGCGGGGTGTCATTGTCCAGCCCACCGGGCATGTTGATCACCGCACCATTATCCAGAAGCATCGCAGCAATTTCCATCTTTCCATGGTTGCAGGCTTCATGCTGAAATGGAATTTAATGTGACAATGATCCATCAAACTGAACGGATGACAACACCATTCAATGTCCATAAGATGCAGCAAGGACATCAATTTTGTTTTAGTTGGCATCATTGTCCATTTATGCCCTTTTTTCCAAAGTTCCTTTCTTTTCCAACACAAATATCAAGACTTCCCTAAGGCCAAATAAAATTAATTAGTTGGTTCTCAGATACTTTTTTTTTAAGTGGTGCGGGCGGGCGGCTTTTTATTTTTATTTTTATTGACCCCCTAGAAATGGTGTGGGGGGATGAGGCTTTTTTTAACAAGTCTTTTTATTTGGAAGGCAGAGAGAGAGAGAGAGGTATAAACTTCCATCTGTAACCATGATCGCTGTGTGTAACACTACCACTGGTACCAGTATCAACAAGGAGAACATAATTGAAAGACTGGTGTTGAGTTTTAAATTACCATAATAATAATGATATCTTTATTCGTACTCTAAAC
>JAAUYG010294325.1_pt1 | contig 17673 bp, 9 predicted proteins | sample 7278091 | NCBI WGS metagenome assembly JAAUYG01 (sample SAMN14350201, study PRJNA611818) | marine sediment metagenome | isolation source: surface marine sediment (0.6m) | place: French Polynesia: Moorea | collected 2018-08
AGAGCCTGGTTGACAGGTCGAGTTCGCAGGACTAGAACGTCTGAAGAGACTATGGCCCCTTCCTAAAATGGTATATACCCCTATCTAGTGCCTGTGTCTGGGGGTATAACCGTTAAACGAGCATGCAAAACCTGCCAAATTATTTAATCCCTACTCTCAGAGGAAGGAAGGTCTCTTCCATTCCCACCAGGTCTCAAACATCGTGACCTGCTACCCTAACCACCTGACTAATTTCTGCGATCCTGACGATATCTTTCAAATTTTCCCCATGTATCACACACATGTATGCATTCATACAATGTAATATATCAACGATTTGTGAGTATAACCGTAACCCAAAGAGAAAGGAAAAGGCCGTAACGTAACTCAAGATACCCAAGCCTCCCCCAGACCCACCTGTTTGCTGGCTACGTGCACTCTGGATTCTGATGATACTTGTGACGTATGGATTCTATCTGGTTCCAAGCCTTGAACGTTTGTCGTTGTATACGCGTTGTATGCGACGGGACTGGTGTACTTGTTCAAAGACGTTCTGTTTCCTAATGCATCCTTTCGTATCCTGAAAGTAATTTTTTTAAAAGCGTTTTACAACACCCAATTTTGCTTCGATGAGGTTTATTTTAATGCCACCAAAAACCTTATAAGATTTTAGCCTGCCACTGGAAAATCCTACAGTTAGGAGTATGGGAAGGAACATGTTACGTAGACGTTACGCTGCTGTTACTAAGTGCCTATCCAAAAACTAAACAAAACTACAGGCCAATAGACCTTGATGATCTGCTTGGTCACTCGCCAAACAGGAACAAGTTAGGCTTAAACGACTACCAGGCATGTAGCTACTACGTAAATAGCTATATAGCGGAGGTGACACGCGTAATACTGTCAAAATTCTAAAATGCACCGAATTATCCGAATGACCTTGACTGACTTTCCAAGGTCACTCAGCGTCAAATACGATGGTGTAATTGGACTCTCCATATATGGTTTTCTATTGATATATATTGTAACTGCATGTCATCATGCATCTCTCACAGTTTACCTGTAATAGCATCTCAAAATGTTTTTCCTATGTATTATCATTAGGCCCAAATTACGAAAAATCGAAGGTGCACCGAATGACCTCAAAAACAACCTTTAACGCTAAAAGGCCAAAGGTACCCAATGTATGTTGAATTACTACCCGCGAGTCCCAAATTTCACTCCGTTTTTCTCTACGATCGCTCCTTTTCAGATAATTGAGGTTTGATAGGCTACAATGGTGAATTTGAAATTTCCGAAAAATATCGTTAAAAATCGTAAACTCAAATTTTAAAAAATCCCAAACGTAGTTTTGTGAGGGCCATTAGGGGGAAAATTCAGGACAAGTTTGAAAACATTTGGCTGTGATTTATATGAAGTCTAGTTTTGAACGTTTCAATCCCATAGGGTCCCATGTTAATGAAAACGACTAAAATTCGTCAAAATGTCAATTTTCAAAATTAAAAAAAAATCCCAAACGTAGTTTTAGGAGGACCATTAGCATTAGGAAGAAAATTCAGAAACGGTTAGAAAGCTTTCGGCTGCGATTTGTAGGAGGAGTAGAGTTATGAAATTTTCGCTGACGAAAACGACAAATATTCGTAAAAGATCAGAAGAAATCCGTGCATTATGTTCTGAGATAATTGCGGCAGGGACGACGGACAAATGACAAATTTTGATTCATAAGCTCTGACGAAAGTCAAGCAGAGCTAAAAAATCTGAAATCTGAATAACCTTGCCTTTGACCTTTCAAGGTCACACTCAAGGTCAAGTGTGATTGTGTCGTTTGACTCCATATAAGTAAAGTGAGATCAAACGGGATTAGCCGCTGAATTTAAACATATTACTAAGTGGATGAATAGAAACCAATTGAGCCGTAATTCCCTCGGTAGCCGCAAATAGATTCTCACCTATGATGCTGTAATGCTGCTTGCTATATGCCAATATATGCAGAGAACAGACAGGACTGCTTCACACAACACGTTCAGGACTCAATCCCCAATGTGCATCGTAAACCTGGTAAATGAAAATGAAAAACAAATGTAGACAGATCGCTTGTAAAGTCTCAAATATACAATAACGAGTTTTCACAGAAGAGAAAGTCAATTTAGCAGATATTTTAACGTTAGGAATGCACAGAGATACACATTATGGGAAATTACATGTAATGCTTAACTTTTAACAACCTATTTCGCTGTATTTATGATCGTTACACTTACAGACATTGCGTCCATGCATGTCATTTATCACTCGTGTTCACTACACGCTGGCTGTGTCACCGCCACGGGGACCACACAAGGAACTGCAGGGACACGATGCGACAGGCCCCGTAACCTGCTACTCACTCACCGTCTGCAGTCGTCTGCTACTCACCCTCGTGTGGCAAACAAGGCGCTGTAAAAAGTGCATGATGTATGCGGTCTGAGGCGAAAATCATCACAGTGTCCTTTCAGATGCCAATTTGAGTACTTTTCAACATATAACTGGCTCAAATATAAAGAATGTTTCCAAGCCAATACCTTGGGACGCATTGTCAGTAGTGTGTATACTCTTAGACAGGTAGACGATATGAGGTGCACACCACAGCATTAAATCAAACTCGACATCATTTCCTTTTGTCAATATCTTTTAAATGGTATTAACACTTTCGGTTTTCTTCTTACTTAAACATCTCTGTCTCTCTTTTCAATATTTTGTATTTATATTTTTGTCACTTAATTCAGATTTGTTTAATTCAAACATCTATTGGCTCTGCTTGACTCTATTACCAGAGTTGTAGTATTGCGTGGGCGTCCGTCGGCTGTCATAGTCGCCCGTAAAACGCATTTTTCTCTGAGACCGACAAGCCAACCAACACCATATATGAGAGAAACGTAGCTATCCGCAATATCTCCAGGCCATCTTTATTTTTTCAAAATTTTGAATTTTGGAATTATTGTGATTTTAATTTTAAATTTTCCTCAACACAGGACCCCATTTTGGGTGAAAATGTCAAAACGTTTCCTACGTGTTTCGTGTGACAGTTTTTACAAAGTTACTTATAGACAAATTGAAAAGTAGTTTCTTTTTTACAAAAAAGATTGAATATAACATTGTAGTGAATGGGAAATGAAAGATTTCAAATATCTTGGAAATGTCTGATCATAGAGGGACACTGAGCAAAATTTGGGACTCAGGGCTACTGGCAGGCCATATATGGAGTACCTCGGACTTTTAAATCAAGTTTTTATATCTTTTTTCGTTTCTTTTTTTCTTTTTTTTCTAACAAAAATCTCTATTTTCTCATTACCACAAATGTTTTTCTTTTTTCATTTTTGGTGAATTTGGGGTCATTCGGTGCACTTGACTCAAAAAGGCCTGTAAGTCGAAAACAGCTGGCGCTAGAGTGAAAGCCAAAGAGATTACAATTTGTGACTCGCGAATTAGTAGAACATATATGTATTTGGCGTACCTTTGACCTGGTAGTGTTCAGAGTTATTTCGGGGTTACTCGGTACCCCTGTTTCAAAATGGACTGTATTTCTAAAATGACCGGCTGTAGAGCAAATCGGATTGAAATTTGGGACATGGTTACTTTTGTTAACTCTGATCTTGTATCGTTTCATGCGTTTGGGGGCATTTAATGCACTTGTTTCAAACTTAGTATGATGGAACAATTGTGTAATATTTAAATTGTGGTTTTAATTGACTCTTCTGTCAGGTGCTTCTATATTTGTACAATGTGTCATAGATGAAAGATCGACGTCCTATGTACGTCTGTGATTTGTCGATCAAGGTACATGTTAAAGATCTCACCAGCTTCGAATGGCGTGACTGTATTATCACAAATTTAGTCTTGCCACCATTCAGCTTGAAGAGACCGTTACCATTCACCTCCTCGCATCAATCATACACATTTCAGTTCGCCCCTGCTGTAGCTTCCAGGCTCGAATGGCAGACATATTCTCATTATCATCGGTGTAATGATGTATAAGATGTTCTGCTTCCTCATTAGGTCGCCTAAAATATATCTTTATTGACAAAGGTACACTGACAAAGGTGACTGACAACAGGCATCTTTAATCTTTTTTGCCATAAACTAAGGCGTTCCATAGGTATTAGCCCGTGGCGGGGGCATATACATATCACTCTGCCCGGCGCTCTAACCATTCGCCCACCGGACAGGGACATACAGAATACATAACATGTATATGATGTATGGTGTTCACTTGAGGCCAGGCCCAAAAGTTAGGGATTTGGAACTACATGTAGATTGCTGCTCCAGAAACTAAGTAATTATTACCTGAATGCCTAATTGCTGATAACCTCGTCATATTTGGATTAACAGTGCACCCCAGACTTTCTCTGTGACCATCCGTTATCATCAAATAAAGGACGATCCCTTCAAACCAAAATATTACATCTCTTTCGCGCAAACTTCTAAATTTGCTAGTTGCACACTGATGGAAGTACAAGGGAGATTAAAGGTGATATTCTGTTTCATCGAAATTTTCATGAAAGTAATGTTCTGTTTCATCGACTTTTCCATTTAAGCACACTGGACATCCTTTTTCTGAAGTTATAAATATATGTGCTGGCACAAGTTCTTTGTTATACTTCCATGAACATATGTATATGGTTCCCGTGGTTATCACCTGATGAGTAAAACTTTCAATGTTGATTGATACCATGTGACTAGTGCAGCCATCGATGTAAACATGTCGGCTGATAATTTCCGGAAGGAGCATGATGGCAGAAACTATGGCAACCACAAGCTGGGCACGCCACTGGATGGCTTTATGGTTCAACCGTCGCATCATCAGAGGCCTACTGGTGACGAGGTATCTGTCCACAGACACGACCACTGTCATGTAGATGCTGCAGATGTAGAAATACTCGTACGCACGTCTTGTGTAGAATCCGTCGGACACTGGTATACCACAGATGAAAATTATCCCCAAACTGGCGTTAGAGATGAGTGAGAGAAGAACTCCGGTATCGGCCGCTGTCAATCCTAACAGGATTCTGGAAGCCGCGATCTCATCTCGATGTCGTAGTAAGACGGCAAAGGAGGAAATATTGCCGACGGCTCCCAGCACACACAACGCGATTTCAACAGATAATATAATTATCATGTTGGAATGTAGGTCTGTATCCATCTCAAGGAATATGCAATACTTCACCTGAAAACAAACACCATATAACCGATCATTCCGTGACGCCCAGGTTTCAAAGGTGATCAATCTCCAATACACATAGTGATATTAACGTGGACAAAGACTTGGCAAATGTGTATGTAATCGTGGTTTCATACATTATTTCCATTAAAAATACACTGTGCCAGCTGTATATCCATCCACTGAGTCAAATACATTTTAGTCACTACTAAGAATGATGAAACACCACGTGGTGACTATGAATGTATATATAGGCACACGTTTCATTTCCGCAAGCATTCAACTGACGAGAGCCACGATGAGAGCTCCCTGAAACAGGAGAGCTGGTTCCATTTATGGAAATTGACAATTATTATGATATTGTTACTATTCTTAACTTCAACAGTAAATTCATACAGGCGGCATAACTGTTTATATAAAGGAATGCAATTTACAACAACGACCGATATTTTACACTGAGCTTTCAGTATGATATCACGACGGCAATTTTAAAATCTTATAAATTATTCGATTTTATCTGTGCGACACAAAAATCTAATGTAATATCCTGTCTTAGTATCTCTTAAATGTAGAGATAGCTATACGACAGTATGGGATGCACTATAATATGAAGACCACTGGGTTTGTGAATAGCATCCATGTTGCACTGTTCACGACTAATAAGACATCATCGTACACGGTTATGTCCTAGAAGTTTTACAGCAGTGAACGGCTGCGAAGTCATTGCTAAAAGGAAACATAAAGCTTTCACTTGTATGAAATTAAACATCTTACATTTGAGTGAATGAAACTGTCGATTCCATTCTCTGAACATATTTTACACACATTTTAGTGCATAGAATGATTGAGCCAACAATAAATACACTCCCAAATTAACGTCCCGCTGGCATGTGACTGGAGGCCCAAATTCTCGGCCAAAAGGGTTATGAATCACACTTACCTTCCTGGTACCTCATGTTCCAGGTTGTTGTTCATGTCTTGTTAAATGCAAGACACAAATCAGTGGCTGTCGTTCGCCTGGCCTTTTGATATCATGTCAGGTTGTCTGACTGTCCTGTGCAACCAATTCAGAGAGATAGACTGAAGGACCCGTTTCGTATGCCATTAGATCCTACCCGAGATCTGCTAGGGTTGCGTCTCCACTGCTTGGGTCAGGGACGCACATTCGCTTGTTTATATGTGACCACTTTACCAAATTAGTCTCCACATACATCATTTATGGCAGTGTGCACTTGTGGCCCTGGTCCCGAAACCAGCAAGCATGATAAGCAAGCTGAACCGCGAGATGTTTTCGTATAATTTAAACATATTACCGGAATAAGTGACCACTTAACAAATTACACTGTGCATACATTGTTTATCGCAGTGCGCGCTTGTCGGTCTGGCCTCGAAACCAGCAAAAAACATAAGCAAGATGAAACACGAGATGTTTGCCTAAAGTAGAGCTTTGTGGTGTAGCCGTCGCACCATCACAGGTCTGCTGGTGAGGTATCTGTCCACAGACACGGCCACAATCATGAACATGCTGATGTAGAAGAAATCGTACATATCTTTCGTGTGTAGAAGGTCCATGCCATGTGGAACAATGCCTTGAAATCCCACTATGGCTACAATGCTGTTGGGGATAAGTTTGTGAAGAAGGCCTGCGTCACCAGCTGTTAGGCCCACCAAATCTGAGAGGCAGTAATGTCATTTCCCTGGCCAGTTACAGCCAGGAAGGTGAAAATATTTCCCACACAACCCAGTACACACACTAGGATCTCTACTAACAGTATAAATGTCAGATGTAGTGGACTATCCATCCTTTAGACGTACTGTCACCCAAATCCTGAAAGATATCTAGTTTTTGCCTTAAACGTAGAGAAAATAACAATTGTAATATCTACTCGGGCTCCATCATTATGCTCAGAACTGATCATTGTGATTGGGCCCTACCCTAATGGTCTGACTTTATCAAAATTAAGCATTCAGCTTAGGTTATTAATGTATCCTCACACTGTGCACTAGAATGATACACACCATGTTCTATCATGACCCTAATTTGCGGCTTGCCTTGAATGTATATACCATCTAAATACACACCAGTTATTAGTTTTGTCTTTTATCATGATGATGGGGGTAGTTGTGGAATAAATCTTATTCCATATGGCGTCAACTCCCCCTGATCATTCCAGCAGTAAGGCAGATTCATGTGTGCAGTTGTGCCTCATGCCGGATGAGGTATTTTGAACCTTCTGGTATTAAGTGCTACAATGTCCGACAGCTTTCGGTAACTGTTTAGTAACTGACTGCTGCGCCATGTGACAGTGCATGGATTGTTGCAAAATGTTCTCTGGTGCAAACATATCCATAAATGCTTGATAGGCCTAGCCGGTCCCATGTCTATATCACGTCATGTCCATATCAGTTTCTCCTGGTTCGTCACCGAACAAGTACTCAAACTCTTTGAGTAGTGCAATTAACTCACTTTACTGACTTGGATCAAGGTGTGACACCTTAGACTCGAGCTTACTTAGCATCTCAGCGTTCTCTAACGCGATATCACAACTACAACACTTTATCATAAACTCATCATCAGGGTTTTCACTCTCATCACATGTATCACTAAATAACAGTATTTTGATTCAATACAGGCTTTGTGCCATCATCTCTAACATGATTACAATTTTAACATGTTCACATGACCCATTCTCTTGCATTTCCCCCCATCTGATATACATACAATGTAGTCTATATCACTGACTTTCAATTGTACATTGACCACAAAATTTAGCCCTCAATGGCTCACCAGATATGATAACAAAACTAACACTCTGTCACCTACATTGGGTACCCTCACCCTGGATTTCTTGTCAGACCAGGTTTTCATTTTATCCTGTCTCTTTGAGATTTTTGTGAGCTGGGTCACGTGCCTGGTACAATCTGTACATAATGTATTTAAACTCACTCACATAATGCAACAAGTTAGTGTCCTGAAACCACCCCTCATCTATAACCCTCAATGGTCCACGTACAATGTGCCCAAACACTAGCTCAAAGGGACTGAATCCTAGAGACTCTAACTGCCTCTTTAGTAGCAAACAAAAAGAAATGGGTTCCTTCATCCAGTCTTTCTGATTGTCAAAGTAATATGCTTTGATCACCAGTATCCAGTCTCCCCGGGCCAGTCTCGCATACTACTGTTAATAGCAGGACTTTCACATTATTTGCGGAATGCGAGAGAAAAAGTATATGAGAGATTGGATACTGGGATTCTTCTTTGCATTGAGAATTCAACTCGTGGCTTTTTTGTGCCACCAAGGTCATATCAGTCATCTACGCATCTGACAGACACCCACAACCAGCTGAGAGTGCTGGCGTGACTACAGTCGCTAGTACTGGTAGTGCTGAAGAGTCACGTTCCTGTGGAACTCCCACAGTGAATACGGAACTTCCCATGGACCCATCCACATGCGCCAGTAATAAGAACAGCATTACCATTGCCGAATAAGACATCACCATTGCGGAGGTCGATGAGACAGCCGAAACCAGCAGCAAGGCTGATTTGTGAAATATAGCTCTCTGATAGCATATGAACTGTTATAGCATATGCACAAGAACTTTTCCTACCTAGAGCTAGTTTCCTAGAGTCAATAGTTTAACGGGGATGTAATGATACACGAATGATATACTGGTCGCATTTTGTAAACAAGGTCGCTCTCTGTAGTCTGTGCTCTCCACTACACGAGTTCACTAAAGAATTAGAAACTCAATCACGGACATTATAATTATAACAGAGCTGTCGCCCTACGACATAGTGATTATAGTTAGCATCATGCCTACAGGCAAAGCCAGAGTAATGGCTGATCTGTCCAGTCAACTCGAAATGCAAGTGGTCATCATGTCCCCATGAGCGAGCTTGGAGCCGCAGAGACACCATCACCAGTTGTTAGCCGAAGTATCTGCCCTTATAGAAGAAAGAGACACGGACGTCACTCTTACATGAATTTGGTTGGCGCAAATATTTCGAACAGTATGCAGTGTGCTGTTATAATGATATTAAAATAGCAGAAACAATCTTTTAAAATATATTACACCCATTTTTCAACCACGAATACCTCTATGAAAGTTGATTATGAAAATTTTTAAAGTGAAACACAAATTTACTTTGACAGATGGCAGCCATGATGGTTCATGTTATGACTTTTGGAGAGTCGTTAATTTCACAGACCGTGTTTTTCCCTTTCAGTCGTTTGGATATACTAACGTGGTTACTGATCAAAACATTAAGAAATACTGCTTGAAATAAACGATATATACCACCGTTGGTATGTTTCCATATTCATGGTCATTCTTATTTATCCCAAATATTATATTAAAATTTTAATGTTGCAAACTATTTTTTCTTTGTTGTTGTTGTTGTTGTTTAATGTAAAACATACTGTAACTACAACGTTTGGGTGTACATTTCCCAAACGTTTTGGCAAACATAATTTATACACATCTGCATAACAAACAATCAGGTGTGGGGACAAAATAATAGAAGTAGATAATTTCCCGCCAGATAATTTTAAGTGGCGGGAAACTTATATTTATGTTATTTATATATATCTCAATACATGGATCGCCAAAAAAGGAAATATCAGTCACACAGTCAAGTGCAACCCTGCAGCTGATCTTTGGTATGCATGGTTCTCTGCTGCCGCCTGTTATGCAGCACACAGCTGGCAGTGTGATGCCAGATGTGGAGCGGACCGCAGTCTTAGCTCTTTGTAGTCTTGTACCCGGTACTACTGGCATCATGACACATGGCTGTCCTTGTCGCAACATGTCCTCCCAATGTCTTAGACACATTTAAGGAGATGACATATGACTGATGAGGCCACCCACACCTTCTGGGCACAGGTTGTGTGGCTGCTGTCATCAGCTGTCAACCTACGTCTGGCGGGAGATTACTACATAAGCTAATCAGTTATATTTTTTTCCATAGAGTATTGTCACAGTTGGGAGATACATGTATGGTTATAATATTAGTAGTACTGCCTGGAATGTGTTCTGTAATCTTGGCCTTTCAATAAGACCGTCGTGTATTCGTCATGTGTGCATGATGCAGCACTGTCGTGTGGATTTTCATAATGCATCAGTGTAAGGTATTCTTCAAGACGGAAGCTGCACCAACATTTGGGTTATTCCTCAAAAAAAAAAAAAAAAAAAGATGGCTGTTAGTGGCCAATGGACAGGGACCCCCACTCAAAGATTATTATTAACCTTCTCTCTCTATTTATGTCTATCCATGTAATTATTGACCTAAAGTGTGGCAAGATTATCAACATTAACCGATCTGTTGAGACCCTTTCCTGCACAATTATGGCTGGCTATTAAAACTAGGCCAACCGCGCAGGAGTATAAACGAGGTGAGATGTGAAGTTAACATGCAACAGACTGGAATTGAAACAGCCCTAGTTGTCTAGCCCTTGCGTCTAAAGTCCAACGTCTTGCTGCTCCGCCAGCGCTAGACCATTGTAAAAATGCACCGAAACAATTAAAATGACAACACTATTGTAACAGATGGGTCGAAATTTCTTCAGATGTCTTCAGTCTCATGCGAGAATACACCTGGATTTGACAAGTATCCATATGCTTGGAATGTATAATAGTAGGGTATAGATAAATATGTCTCAGCAAGATAGTAAGCAGCTGTTCATACGATGGAAGTATACAGAGCTACCCAAGCACCTGGAGTTGATTGTTTACAAAATGATGCAATCAAATGTTTATAATGAACGATAACGAGGGTAGTGAGGACTCAGGTCGACCAAGAACGTATCGATCGGAAAGATGTTGTTCTGGCCTGGCGATGGTGACAGCACGTGGCCTTCGAAAGTGAAAACACGTGAACACATAGTACCGCGAGTTCGAAGACGAATACTAACTGAATTAGTCATTGGTCTTTGCGAATGGCCAGGCATCTTGGAATTAAGCAGAACCAGGATGTTGCCACGAATGGAACCATTCAGATGCCAGAGGGCGTGCTACCATTAGACTTAGGAAAACTAATCAGTGTTTTGAAAAAGACAATATTCTGGCATTAGATGCTACCAGTATCAGAATACATATTGTAGTTTTAATAACTTTATCCCCATGCGATCAATGTCATATGCGAATTAAAGAAGTGAATCTAAAAATAAATTTGAAAAAGACATTGATCACCAAGGACATAAGGCGGAAGATCCGTGGCTTGTGGAACTTGAGAAGGGTTTCATTCCTTTTCGGAACGAACTTTTTCCAGTTCTTTTCATGCCCGGAGCCCTTTCACCAAGGTCATGTCGGCATCACCCAATGTCTCGAGCATCCCCAAAAAGGTCTTCCACTGGTCCTTTCAGGCTGCCATCCAGCGGCGAAGCACCGCCCCCATCGTCTCCCGACATGCCATGCCCTTCCTTGTTTTGCTCCATTGACTTGCAAATCCCGCGGACTCTGTCATTAGTACTCCTTTCACTCACCCAGGACGCTTAAGTGCTGGATGCGTGGATTGGAATATATTTACGAGAAAAAAAAACCTGCCGCGTGTTCATTGTGTGATGCTGTTTGGATGTTGTGTCAGCTGTGTAATGGACACCATTCAGCTCGAGTAGGAACGGACAGAACAAAGGGGATACTCGTGGAATTCGCCATTTTCATATTTTTACGAATCTTGGCGGATTTAATTTGATAGTATCTCTGCATAGGGCGGGTGCTGAATTTATTTAAGCATAACATATAAGATAAACTGAAATATTTGGTTAAGCCTTTATAAACACGTAAACATATGAAACTATACACATCAAGCAATCGCAAGGTTTCTCTTTGACTAAGTACCTTTGAGCACGGTTTTATGGATGTAGATCTAGAGTATTTGCTGTTTACTTTCAAAGTCCACACAAACGTACCCTGAAAAAGGAATGGGATGAGTGGATGACCATTAGAGATTTTCTGATGTTTATCAGCCTATTACTTGAATTCAGCTCCTTTTCCTGGAGTCGCTGTCTGATAGGTCCCCACGCAGTGGATTGAGCAGCTGGCTAATCAACCATAGTTGGGTAGCAAAATGGGAGAAACAACCCATATCCTTACGCTAACACTCTATTGGGATCCAGATACGAGTCTCACAATGACACTCGTGGGAGACATACGGAATCATCACGGTAAGACAGTGTGGTGTCAGCGACACTTGAGCCGTAGTAACTTGCAGCCTTTGTGAGCGCATCAGGCAGTGGCACCACCCAGAAGGAAATGGGGACATTGACTCTGACAATCTGAGGTTAGCTTGCTCAGCATTGTCCTAGTGTTTGTGTGTGTGCTTTTGTCTGTTTTTGCTTGTTGAAAATGAGATTCGTTTGAATGGATCACATACCATTCGTACTTCAGTGCCCTTTATCTTCTCACATTTTCAAGGCAGAAATCGAAAAGTACAAAAAAAGCAAAACAGGAAAGAAAGAAAGAAGAAAGGACGCAAGGAAAGAAGAATCAAATTGAAGGATGAAAGGAAGCAAGGGAAGAAGGAAGCAATGAAGGGAGAAGCAACGAGGGGAGAGAGAGAGAGAGAGAGAGAGAGAGAGAGAGAGAGAGAGAGAGAGAGAGAGAGAGTAAGAGACAAAGAAAGAAAGCATGTAAACCATAGGAAGTTAAGCAATCAAGGAACAAAAAGACCGTATTCGAAACCTGTTAACACTTTTAAGGAGAAATTAAGTGATCAGAATGTTGGTAATAACATTACCTACATGTTGCCTATATAACGTGATTCCACGAGTACTTATTCCAAAATTTAGAAAAAAAATATACATTATGTGTATTGGTATAGCTGTACCAACCTTCAGGAATCTTCATTACAAAGTCTATGGTCTATGCTTTGCAAAATGCACCTACCCCAGGCAAAACTTAACATAAATCTATACATGTAGATGTAGTTACATCAGAGTAAAAGAATATGTTGCTTTTTTCATGGTAGTGGATATTTAAATGTGACTTGCACCTCTGGCAGAGTCCTAAATTAGACTAGCGTGGTCTGTAAGAAGAATGTACAAGGTATTTTTGCAATCATTCCATTCATTTTCATGTGATCTCATCGCCAAAGGTCTTAGCGATAAGTAACGTACATGTAACATTAGTTTATGACAGTTTTCCAACAAGAACACTGTTTTACAGTGACCAATTTGGCAAAATGTCATTCGCAGTAAGTATATTAATAGATCTGTCGCCTGCCATGCCATTTTTGTTCACCCTGCCTATGTTGCCCCTTTTTGGGGCTTAAAGGATCGAGCTTGGGTTACAAAAAGCAAAAACAACAGACGAATCTTTGAGCCTATATGTATAGGTGACGCTGGTCAGTCAGTGAGCAACAAGTTTTCAGCCCGATGACCCGTGCTGTATCGGAAGTGTTACCCCAAGATGCTCACTGCAACAAAAGACTCCCGTCTTAATTACATCCTGGGGGAGAATGGCAGGCGGCGATGGCTGCTACAGTGGCAGCGGTCGCCGTATGGAGACACGTCCTTTTGCTGTGACCTGCCGTAACTCAGTTACCGGTGTTTTTGCTTCCTTTGGACGTGGGACCTTCGCAGTGATACAGTAATCGTTACACACAGGCACGCGGTAATGGATCACAAGGTTCAAGAAAACATTTTCAAACACTATATGTTTCGTCGGTGCTGTTTATGTTAATTCCTTTGCACCCTCTTTTTTGTTCTCGTGTGGGGGGGTTATATTTTCACTACCAAGACTGCTGGATTAGCGAGACATATGCTGATATTACGATATCACCATGATTTCTTTCATTTCCACCAGTTTGTCATCCATTAGTAAATGGATTCATATTGTCCTCTGTCCACACACATACAGTTGTTCAAACCTGTAGAAGCTGTACACTGTGTCAGCCGTGCACGGTTCCGACAATGTACACGCACGCTTCCTGTCCGAACATGCACCCTGTCCAAAAACCATTGATACGGTGTTCCGCCCGATACCTCATGCGTTGCCAACTACGAACGACTCATGGTGTCTTATGGTGTACACATAAAGCAATACAAATACTTGACGTTTATAGACGGTAAGGAGGTATCTGTAATAATATAGCATCACTTATTTACATAATGAGAACAAGTGAAGCTCACTAACATTTTGAGATCAATGTCGTGTATATTTTTATGCCATTTGGAGGCACGTGATCATATGAGGCCCCTTCTATTATTGATGTTATTGCACAAGCGAGAGGCAGCATGAGAGTGGGGTTATTTCCACGTGCTAAAAAAGTGATTTGCTCTTTTTCCTGTAAGCTCTCAAAATAAATACACTTTCATATTACCAAATAAAGCATGTGTCATTAGTATATCCCACCATTACATGCATGCCACACTCCATTCCTCAGCATCCTAATACACCACCACCACCACCACAACAACAACAATAACAACAAACTAAAAGAGAACTAAAAACCAACTTTAAACTCGAGCTGGGACAACAAACATGTGTCCTTGTGTATCAATGATAGTGTGCTTTATTGTTTACTAATTGGAATATATAGACCTGTTATACCTTTAATCTCATAACCGTGATTTTTCTGAACCACCGCTAGCTGTACCGCCACTGCCGTGGAAAATGTATGTACGAAGGGATTCTATTTTTGTGACATCCTCTTATGTATGCAGACCAGACATTAAGAGCTTCTTTCCGCATGATGCTTCGGTGATCAGGCGGTCTTAAACTAGTGGGAACAATACGACGGCATCTTTACCAAGGTGGGCAGCTCTAAGCTAAGCGTCATTAATCCTTCCTTTGCACTCGATCCCCAGAAGCACTCGCCGTAGGTAATGGCTTGGATAAAAATTTGCATTACGCTGCAGTTCACAGCAACCAAAGTCGACACTTCTAAAGATTGTTATTTGCATTTAGGATCAGAAACAAACACTGTTGGTGATCATTATAAGACGTTTTGGTTATGGGACTTGGTTATTTTAGAGTATAGGGAAATAAGTACCTAAGCCAATAAATAAAATGGTCCAGTTCATAAAAATGTTAAATATGGTTTTGAAAACATACACTCAGATGTCTTGTCTGTGCTTGACACTTCCTTTGTGTGTCTGGCCTTAATCTAACGACTTTATATTATTAAATATGTGTATATATTTGGGATGTTTCGAGGTTTGTTTTAGTATAACCAGTTGGTATAAGAACTGGAAATAATCTTTTAAAATTCTGGTAATGAGTCTATACGCTAATGGCCTTTTTGGACATTTGTATTCTCTCTTTGCTGCCCAATTTTTTTCGGACAAAACTGCAGCACCATTACGCACATGCCTGGTTTGCACAAAGCATGAAATTAATTATTCATACAGCGATTACTCTTAAGATCGCCTTTTAAGTACAGAGATAAAGACGTTACAGACAATGTGAGACACAAGACCCCAGTGCACATCTGTTGCAGTCTCGATCACGGGCACCTGCAGACACTCGGGCAACACTTGATAAATCCTCTCTGATCTTGCAGGGACCGCTTTGCCCCTTGCTCAAACCCCTTGGGTACGTTGGCCACGGTGATGGCGGTTGTGGAAGCGTTGCTGGTGGTTAATTGGAGGTAGATGAATTTAATCAGACAGCTATTCCCACGCTTGTCCAAGAAGCGACAGGTTGCGGTCGTGGGTGAGTATATCGGAATGCACCGGCTGCAATGATTGTGTTAGTCAAATACCAAGGCATTGGTAGATACGTTGTTAACTACTGCTACTACTACTACTACCACTACTACTACTACTACTACTACTACTACTACTACTACTACTACTACTACTACTACTACTACTACTACTACAACTACTATTAACACTAGTAGGGCTTACATACCAAATACGGTGAATCACGAAAATATATCTTGCTTGTTTTTAACTTTATTGTAGCGAAATCATATTGAACAAGAATACTGGGACCATTGTCAGTAGGATCAAATATTCTAGTCCATACAAAATTTTCATCTTGAGAGTGAAAACTGTCACTGAATTAACCAGTGAACTGATTTTTCTGCTAGAGTGACTTTTAAGGAGGCCGGTATGACACATTGTGTGGAACCCTGTATACTGCATTCCCATATTCTCCAAAGCAAATGTAACATTTTCCCAGTTGAGGAGGTACTGCTGACCCATTCAGATTCCCTAGCTTGAATGTGTATGCGTTGTCAATGTATACAGCTATCGGTGTGAAGTAAATGCAGAAACCTCTCCTGGCTGTGTCAAACTGCAGGGGAGATGTCATATGATGTGACATGGCATCAGAAAGATGGCGAAGACATATTGCTGTCTGCATCAGTTCCTCTGTTCTGACAACTTCACCCAGGAATTGTTTGGAACAATGTGACAGTTTGACATTTTCCATCAGATTTTCAAAGCTGGATTTCCTTTTCTCCACATCATGTCTGACCCAGGTCACCACAGCCTCAAACACTGGGTTCTCATTGGCCACGTTTAGTCGCTCATCACTGATGTAGTCCTGCAAGTCAGTCTCAGACATTTTCTTGAAGGCATCATGTTTGGTAACTTCTTGAAAATGCTCTGTCATCATGTCCCAGGCTTTCTCTGCTGCCCTTTTCAAAGAATAGTGTTTGGCAATCCTGTGTATGTCAATGCAGCCTGATTTATCATCGTCAAGTTTGTGTAGGAGAAAGGTTTTACACATATTGGTCAGCTCTGGTAACATAAGACGAACACTGGCTGGAATCACTTTTTCAATCTTCTTCAACGTCAGCTCAACACGCCCATTGTACACAAAGTATACTATATCTTTGAGGGTGTCAAAGTCAATACCTTCAACATCAAGCAGATTGTGTTCCACTGACTCGGGATGTACTTCAAACTTGTCGAAGAAGAACTTGGAGGCTGCAGCCAGTAATAACCTGTGGCAGGCTATGGACTTCCCATCAGCTACTAACATCACATCTGTCATCTGATCGTGTTGAGACATGTGTTTAAGATCTTCCCAAACCCTTAGCTTGTACCTATCGCCAGCATCGCCACACCAGGGTGTTTCTGATACAGCTTTGTTGTCAGTTGGTACATCTCCGCCATCAGCAGAAAGTGCAGTATTCTCTCCTCCAGTAGCCATGATACTTGTACAATTAGCCCTGTATCAGCTTGTCTGAAATAAGTACAATATTAAAAGTTTATTTGATTTTAGAATCTGGACTCTGCCAATGTAACTGGTCATGACATATACAAAATTCATTGCATTGCTTATGAGGTAGCGGAGTTCATACAGTATATGCTTGATAAATTGAGTACCTTTTTTGTACCTGGGGTACTGTACTGTAACAGGGAGACTGTACCTCAGGCACAGTCTCCCTGTTACAATACAGTACCCCAGGTACAGTCTCCCTGTTACAGTATAGTACCCCAGTTACAGTCTCACTGTTACAGTACAGTACGCTAGGTACAGTCTCACTGTTACAGTACAGTACCCCGGGTACAGTCTCCCTGTTACAGTATAGTACCCCAGTTACA
>JAAUYG010145067.1_pt1 | contig 17671 bp, 11 predicted proteins | sample 7278091 | NCBI WGS metagenome assembly JAAUYG01 (sample SAMN14350201, study PRJNA611818) | marine sediment metagenome | isolation source: surface marine sediment (0.6m) | place: French Polynesia: Moorea | collected 2018-08
ACCGGATACGTGTCCTGTGTACGGGGGAGTACGTGGCCCACGAAGCCTTAGGACGAGTGTTTCCTTTGGACATTGACGTCCACTGTCAACAGGCTGTAATGGCACTGAGGGGAGAGAGGCTGCGTGTCCTTGCCTGCACGAGATGGCTAATGATCCGCCAGGGCAAGTGAAAAGGTTTGTTTCTACGTGAAACGACTCCTGGCCCCTTGTTTGCTGCTGTCACCGCCATTGTAGCCGAGGAAACGTATCGTTTTCTCTGATGTCCCTTTAAAGCCGCATCGTCCAGGCTGGATGCCTCACATAGAATTATAGCACTTTGACATTTTATCCGCCCTGTGTTTTCGGCATCAGAAGGATTTCGTTTCTGCAACCGGTTCCTTTATACGGTCCTCAATAATCAATACCCGTGTGGCCTTTGGCGTGGTATTCTACGTTACAGAGCCTATATGAGCTACATTTCATTTGGATGGTTGCTATTTTCTTGCAGGTATTGAATGTGTTGTTTGCCATTAGGATGTACATGTATGCTCTGATATCGATAACATTTCCAAGCGTATCCCGTTAATATCTTTAGAAGTATTTGAACCCATATTCAGAATATTTGCTTAGACAAAACTGTAAAATCCCGCCTATAATTAGCTAAGCGGAGTCTCTTTTCACATACTAGTGCGAGTTACTTGGCCCTCCATGACGACGGCTATAGTCTGGGACTGGGTGTCAGGTATATTCTCGCCTGCAACACGGTTGAAGCGAGCATGGTGGATGTCTGCACAATCCGTTTCCCAGTTTTTGCCCGGTAGCAGATGATATTAGTCTCATTTTATCAGGAAGTCTAGTGCGACAGACGCCTTCGCGCATATACCCCCACCCCTATCCCTGACAGTAAGCCGATTCCTGCCTCCTTGACATGTGACAGAGGTCGACAACGTGCTGTATGGAAAGTGACAGACGGGGATTAGCCTCTGGCTTCGGGATTTGCTTTCCCCGCTTTAAGTGTTCAGGGGTGACACAAATAGCCAACGACGGCCGGAGTACTTCCACAATGGCTGAACGTTGACGTCAGGATCTGCCGGGAATTAGCCCACGGTAACTTTTTTGCCTGTATCAGTATCAGGGAAACGCTACATGTACATATATACAGTGAGAGGGGCTTTATCCTGGACCTTTTCGAGCGACTCACTGTGGGCGTCTGTCTGATCCTGGACCCGCTTTGGGGGCTGTGCTCAAATCACGTCAAAAGTTGTTTTTGTCCACTCAGACCGAACTGCTGTGAATAGTGCCAGGATGTGACAAGCAAGTTGACTGTCATTAGACACCCTACCCGCTCATTTCCTTTGCCCTTTGTGCGCCTTGTGCTAATGGCGGTCAATAGAACCTCCCACACAACTCTGGTCTTTGTGATTTCGACTCCTTTCGAACAGGCCCAGCCGATGAAGAGCATCCGGGACATGCTCTTCTCGTACGCGAGAAGCGGATACGGATCTCGGCAGAAAGAGGCCGCTTAGCGTGACAAGGCGCCCAGGGCCAACCCGACAGGGGAAAACCTGCAAATGGCCTCTTCTGCGATAAGTCTGACAGGATTATTAACACCTGGGGCACCACACAGTCACCAGATAATAATCAAATCGAACTCACGTGTCCCTATGCAGCATTGCCAGAAGAAAATGTTAGATGTCCTTGCCAGTACTAGGTGTTAGATGTCCTTTCGGTTTTCCTTCGACTCACGAACACGTACTGTTTCCACGCAACTGCCATTTTTTGTATTCTAAGGACAAAAATATGTAGCATACATTTCCCAAAGTATGATGAGTATTGTATTTTTTTTAGACGGCTGTAATACTGATCATTCAAATGGATAGTCCACAAAAATGAATGGTTACAAAGAGTTTTCCACAAAGGTGCACCCTCCACAGAGCCATTAGGGTTTCTTTGTACTGACTTGCCCACCATTTGTGGGTATTCACGTTGCATGTTTGATTTTAGCTTTGTGACTATTTCGGTGCCTCTCCCGTGGTGTGTAGTTACCCTGTTGTGCTCTGTGCGGTGCACCCTCTTTGTTTCCATTGTGCCGCGGTAATTCCAAACTATTTGTGTAGTAACCTCAATCTGCAGTCAACAAAGATCGACTACAATCACCATTCCCATTAGCCATATTCCCCGACCGATGATAGACCAATTATGTCAATGAAGTCAAATAATGGGGACTAAACGGATTACTAATAATAATTCTTTTTACATGTGTTTCCGTTAGGGAAATGGGCGACTCTATACTATACGTCAGGGCATGTGCATGATCAGACTACGACCAACCTACCCGATGTTGCGCTTTTAATAATACCATTTCATATTGAATAGCAACACATGTACTTATTTCATTAAAACAAACGCATCCGTTTACTATTGTATCTAATCTAAAATTGGTTTCTTAATACATAGATCACAAAGAGTGATGGTCACCATGAATTGATTGAAGAAATTTATTAAGACAGTAAACTCAAGTTTGAGAAGGGTTTTTACTACTAACTTCACCATTCCCCTAATGTTATCCATTCATGTCATAATCAGATTTCGCTTTTAATTATTGCCCTTGCACTGACATTAAATCATTTAAAAAAGCTTGATTTGTAGAATTCATACTTCGTAGTTTTATCTGATTTGCAGGGATAAGTCAGATAAAACTACGAACCTTCACGAATAAATGAGTTTTAAATTATGAACAAGAGCGAGTCTAGTAGTTATAACCATTATGCCCGTTCTCTTCTTTTTCTCTTCTCTTCCTCTTCTTTTCACCTGAAGCTGAAAACAGTCACAATTTGCAAACAATGTTCGACCCCCACACCAAACGTCCCCGCCCATTGCCCCGATATTGTGACAATATTATACTGATTTTCTGAATAATGAATTAGACGAATGTTATGGATTTGGCTTCACTTTGTTTTCGCTCATCTACTTGATAATTGAAACATAGGGCAAACTCCACTAGCTGTTGCTGTATTGCTTATTTAATTCAGACGCCGCTTTGTCTTAATCAGGGGGTTAATGGGCAGCTGTAGAATTGCCCCTTCCCGTACCCTTAAAACAGTCCTGATGTCGAATGTCCTGTGGAAATTGGTCAATATTGGCACCCGCGGTTCAATTTTATGTTAGGTTAGCTCTAATGGCTTTGCGTTGGCGCCTGTGATCTCATAAACAATTCACGCAGTACTCCGCGCAATCAAGTTAGTAGATTGTGACCATATCCCAGAGCACAAAGCGACAACGTGCGAAGATACTATCTCTTGGTACATGCGGTAGGAAAAAAAATCGCAGGGTTAAAAGTGCTCTTAACACTTCCCAGAGACCATACTGTTTATTGCTATAGCACATAGGGGGAGTGTTTGAAAAAGCAATATTGTACATTTGCGCAACACAAATCGAGTTCCCGTTATGTTATACATGTATGCCTTGTCACACGGGCGCGCCATGCTTTTAAGCAAGCATACAGAATTGAAGTGGTGCTGCAAGAAATCTTTCTGAACCAACTTGGGTGTATGATCCCTATTTAAAGGACTTTCGAAATGTCTAATGTAAAAACCAGGTAACATGTTTTGATATATGTGTGTGCGTACGTATTATTACATTAAACATATTAAGGCAGTAACCTCAGCTCACAATTTATGAAAAAAAATGTATTATTTGTTAGCTGTGCCATTTATACCCGATCGCACAATGATATGTAATTGGGTATCTACAAGCGGCCAGAGCGAAATATGGAAATGTATATTAAGTTGCTGCTGCAAGTACAAAATAGCATAAGCAAAAGCGCATATGCCTTGGGGGCTTTAAATCGCCACGGCTTATTTTCAAATCACAACGGATATGGCAACTGTGCCAGGCCTGGAGAGAGCGTCTCTTACATCTCTACATGTTTAGCTCACCACAATGGACATCCTTCACATCTGAGCTTCGAGAGATTATCGCGCGGGCAATGATTCCCGTTCTTCATCCATAATTGATGCCGTTTCCATCAGAGGGAGAATTAGGACGGCTGTGGCCGCTGTAAGGTATTATGATTGTCCCATCAGTATCATCTAGTCCAACGACTGTTTCTGTTTATCCCTGCTGTCGCGTGGATTGCGATAAGTAAGCGTTTAATAAAGATTGGGATCGCATCGCCGGCTAACGGTAGGGCATTTGATGACGACGCTATATGTACAATGATGCTTCATTGCATGCCACGCAAAACAATACAAATCGTCATAATTGTCAATTAGTAGGCAAAAGAGAATATATGTACCCACTTATCATTTTTATGCACACGCATGATATATGTAACTATTTTAATCGAGAAAGAAGCTTCATTCACACCGCCAAGGGACAAAAGGAGGTCTTTTTCTTCAATGTGGTTACAGTAATGCCCACCACAGCGTCTGGAGAATCAATAAAGGAACCGCGTTGGAAGATATCTTTAGTGCACCAACCACCACTGTCCATTTGACACGGTTTGATTTTTGTGTCCAAACACGGTCCCGGGGTCAGCTAAAGCCACTGTTCGATATTCCACGTCTTTATGACAAGCTCCCTCGCACGTGAGGGGAGGTATCGACAGATGCTGCCGTCACAATGGACGGAGGCAGCAAGTTGCAGGTTTGCGACTATCATTAGGTATTCCCTGTGGACTGACAAGTTTCTCTCCCACCAGGGAGCTGTTGACATCTCCCTGCTAAAGAACGCTGCCAGACGGAATCAATTGATCTAACGGGAAGAGTACCTTTGCATATTTCATTTGCTGGAACGAAAAATCGACACGTTAATATCGGCAGTTTCAGTTTACCTCTGCTGCCGTTCTAGCCCACGATTTGCCCGATTTATATTTTGAGTTACTCCACCTTTAATATTTCATGCTAAATATGGATGAACTGGTAGGCTATGTTAAACGTTCCTGTGCACTGGTCGACATATTAAGATTACTAAGTTGTAGCATTAAGTTCCTATTACGGCGGCTGTGATCGAATGAACTAAACTGAGAGATATTAAATGTCTGGGGTGATCTCATCACAAAAAAATGCAATATTCATGTACATGGTGATGACAATGGCGTTCTGAAAGCTACTGCAAAATTCCGACCCATTGTGTCGGTTTCTGAATATTAAACGATCAAATTAAGTTTCTGGGCATTTATTCAATTTGAATCCCGGTTTTGGTATGGAGTATGCCTAAAGTGTGCAAATGTGGGTGCCATGGGCAAAGCGCTGCACCACAGAATTTGTCAACTGCCGTAGTACCCAACAACTTGATCTCTATCAAATACTCTTACGTTACGTCCTGCGCATGGCATGACATCATTCCATATTCTGTATACCTTTTATTGCTGCATTCATTCGCCTATTGACGCCTGCTAACTGACGATGTCCCATAGGACATAATTCGTGTTGAGTTCTGCCCATTCTGGCCATCCCATCCCCGATTTACGTCACCCGGGAACCTGTTTTTGGTCTTCCCCCAATTTCTCCCCCCCCCCCGTGTAATAATCTCCCCGGGGCCACTTACCCCGACCACGTAGCCCCCCCCCCCCCCCCTTCCCCCCATTCTTACAGCCAGTCACGACAGGAGGGCTAGTGTTTTATAAGTAGCTTCCACAGCGGAGGTTTTTGCGCATTAGGAGTCCTGCGTTTTTACCCTATTTCGGATGACGATGGCTCCATCACGCAGGTCACAGGAGCTAAAAAAAGTGCCAAACCTAGGATGAATGAAATTTCACCTGCCACGTTTTCAAATGACCTGCTTGCTAGTTTTCACACTCAGCATACGTGCCTTCCTTCCCTTATTAAATTCCATTGCGTGGGGACTCTGGATCGTATGTCTCACGACAGGGCGTGTCAACAACGGTGGGATGTCATGACCCATCAGTCATTTGCTTGGTAAATCAGTATGAGTTACGACCCCTATATGACTTAAACACATTACACACTAACCCACTCCGCGGATATTTCGTTGCTTTGCATGTGAAAGCGAGGCTTATTTGGCAGTAATTTCGTGATAGACGTGTGCAAACCAAGACGGACGTTGACATTAGCTAGAGCCCAAAGGCAAAATTCATGCCTTCAAAATTCATGCGCATGTATGTTTAGAAATGAAATGTATGGAGCAGTTTTGGCCCTTTTCCTGCAGAAAATTATGGCTGGCTGGTTAGACTGGCCTATACATGTATGTACCGTTCTGTATGAACAACAGGCTGGGTTGGCACATTGCGGAGTTAAGTTCATGATTGAAAAAAATACACTACATTCCCATAACAACAATGCATCCACATAACTACTGTAACAACTACAACCCTGTATTGATGAGCACAGGTAAAAAGATATTAAGCCACATGGATGAGCAATATGCTAAGCTAGATTGTAGGACACTGGGATGTAAGTTATGCTGCAATGCCTGATAGCTCTCAATGAATATACCAATTTGACGAACACACAACGGGCACCATTCATAAGTGATATAATAGGGCTAATGTTTTACATTTCAAGTGACCATAAACTTGAAATTCCTAGGTGCAAGTCGCACAGCTCACTTCCTTTCAGCCACACGGATCTCCAGGTCTTCATTTCCATTCAAGCGAGAGTGGCCAGGAATGTCTATCACGCGTCACCACCGGTCCTTGAGCTAATGTGAGAACTTGTAGTAATTACGCCAAGCACCTCGGTTTTTGCCAATTACACACAAGTGGTGCGGCTAATTTTAACCCCCGTTGCTCTACTGATTTGGCGCCACACTTCTTCAGGCTTAGCGGGAATGTTCCTCCTAAAAAGGGCTGCCGAATGCGAAGATGGATAGCACTTGGTCCTGCACACCTTTCGTCAGCCATACACATTTAATTGCCCTACCAATACTTTTTATTGTGGCGTTTTAGTGCATCCTTGTACTCAGGAAAAGGAGGCGCACACTTAATAGGGCATATGATAATTGGACCCGTGATATTTTATTCTAGAAGGTATTCGATGGTAAGATTTAATTTAATAAGATTTTAGTAAGTCACTATATTATACTTGTAGTATTATTTAGGATTCCTGGTATCGGTTCATTTTAAAGTGACATGCATTTAGTACCTGTCCAGTAACTTATTACAGTAACAACTCATATATTTCTAATATTGAAGGAAGCTACCCCTCTAATCATCTGTTGTAAGACCACACATTAAACCGGGGACATCCTCAAAAGCATCCTAACTCAGAATTATGGCAAGAACCTTAGACAGAACCTTAACTAAACGTTTCTTATATATGCGTCTGTAAATATTGTGAACTTGTCTGTAGGAAACATCTATGGCTTCCATTGTCACAGCGTCCTGCAACCGGCGCCTTGGTTCTTTGCTGCCACAGCCAGCGCGGGACCCCGATCTGTTTTAGGAGACTGGTATCATCCAAATGCGAGGAAACAGACTCATAAGGCATCTGCCCATGCGAGGTCCATCTCTCTCTATGTTTACTGAAGAAATCTGCTTCAGCTGGCCGAGGTAAGCTCGGCTGCCTGGCTGGGATCTCAGCGTGCGCTGTGCGGTCTGGGATCTAGGGAATTGCCGACGATGCGTGTCCCTACGGGACGACGAGTAATTATTTCTAATGACCGAGAGCGGTCTCGGGAGTCCCCTTTGATCATCACTGCTTGGGACAGATAATTGTCTTCATATGCATCTTGCCCCGGATCTCGCTTGGGGAAACCCATTCCGGCTGTCGCCGTTGCTAGGCCGGGTGGTTAGTGCTGCCACCCTATCCCGTTTTGTAACAAATGGCAGAGAAACAACAGTTTTCGGTTGGCGTTGTTTGAAAAAACACACACTGGAGCTGCATAATCTTATTATGGGGTTTCAAAGAAGGCTCCACCCTAGGACCAGGCGTCATGCATGTTTCCTTGGCACCATTACTTTTCTAAATGCCCCGCAAGAGTAGCTGGAGAGTAGCTGCATGGGTAGCTACCAACTATAGACATGTATGCATACATTCACAGTTCAGTCTTGGACGGTTTCTAAGCTTATTTAGACAGCACCAATGTCTAATTAATACTCCCTCATCTGTTCGAATTACTGATAGCTTACCGGTAATTGGTGTGCTCTCATTAGGACTCATTTCTTGTCTCTGGAGCAAACAACTCAGATGGCTTTGTCGTCTTTTGATACTTCTCGGTGGTCTAGCAGGTGTTACGAAGAGGTATGAGGCAAAAAGTCCAAGATACGCGGCGTCTCCTAACTTAAGTAACGGCATGATTCTGGAATCATTTCAAACGATCAGCAAACAGAGTGCCGGAAATATGGAATTCCGCAAACAACTAGATATTTCATTACCGTGGCCCCTGACTGAATGAAGGCAACCCTCCCTCCTTTCCCCCAGTAATTATCTCTTCGCTTTGTCGCCTAGAACAGCAGTCCCCCGAGAACTCCCAGGTAGCCAGGGATATAATTACATCGGTCACCCAAGGGAGGACCACGGTCGTCCCGAGCTACCTCTCTCTTCCTCATCGTTGGAATACGGTGGAGAACAATGACCGATACTCCATTTTGGGATATCCCAAGACCATGCAACTCATAGACGACGCTTTGCTAGTTCTTAAGTGCGGCTACAATTAAGTACTGGCAAATCCCACAACGCAAAGTTTCCTTAGGACACACACACATAATGTAAATGAATGGAGCTTTGCAAAACACAAAACAGGCTGGGAAATTATTTATATGTTATTCATTTACATTGTATTTTTAAACTGGGTAGATCAATTACAATTAATCATTATTCCTACTTGTCGCGAGGTAGGCTATAAGAGAACCATGGTGAACAATTAGACTGAAAGTACAATACCAACATTACGTACGAGCTTTAGACAGACGCTTAAAAGACCTAATAATTATAACAGCATTTCATAGCATCACCCAGTCTATTCCATTTTATGAATCACAAAATGTACTTAGCTTTGCAAACTGCAGCATGGGCCCCAGTCAGTAAGAAGAAAATTATCATCATTGCAATTACATTGACGAGGTTCGCCCTGACGACACTCGCCCATTTAACAAGCGAGTGATGTCAAGCATGCGACCTCCACAGTCAATAACATTATCTTACTGCCGTCGATTGGGCGCCCCGAAGCATCTGTCATATGAATTCAAATCGTAATTCGTCAGGAACAAAATAAAAAAAATGAGGCAATGAGCCTTAAGGCACGCGTTATCGCCAAGTGGAGCAAATAGAAACGAGCATTTTTGTAATTTCCTTGACGTAATTTTTTAAGAGAAGGGAGAGGGGCCTTCCTCTCCTCCTTTCGGTGCTGACGGAGAAAGTGGTCCTTATGGCTACTTCTGAGTCATCGCAATTGTGCTTACTCTCCAAATGACGATGGAGAAAAAAAAACCTGTTGGTCCATGCAATTTCGTGTCCCTGGTGGAAACAAACAGAGGAGATAATTTTTCACGGAAGGAAGTTCGTTTCTTTTAAACATTTGTGCGAAGGCAAGGGGATTGATTGGGCAAAGAGACCGAAACGGTGGACATCATTATTATTTCGTCGTCTCGACAGACACTTTTCAGTTAGGCCTTTGCTATTGACTACCAGTTTCTCCCTAAGGATATTTAAGAGCAGCCCCAGTGTAACATAGCATCAGTGCGTTTCATATATGCCCACACCTACCACACTGGTTAGATAAAATTTACTATGTCAAAATTACTTGACATTGTCCTTGCCCTTGCAAATTAAAGTGTTTTTTTTTTCTGTGTACATGTACAATGTAGCTGTATTACTTGTTTAGTCTTCTGTACAAATGATCCACAATTTATTACCAAGGAATCCGGTAATTTCGATGTTAATTACAGTCATTGTCGTAGTCAGTCAAATCATACAAAATGTAACAACAGCATGATCATATACGCCCTTGTGACCCAGCCACGCATCTCGATGCTTAGAATGCCATCTTTTAATATGCACCAAAGATCGTATATCTATATACGGTCTTTGATATGCACTACATAAGGTTCTTGCCAGGCCTTGCATTATATACCTCCATAACTACCCCTTAAGTGTGCTATACGTGTAGCATCTATAGAACACTATATCATGTAAAACGCTCTGATGCTTGTCCCGTTGTTACTCCATTCAGTAATAACTGGCAACGTAATTCTCGCTTTTACGTATTCCGTATAATTTAATTATTGTCTTTCATGTTAGAGCCCTAAAGGTTCTGTTGTTGTTTAAAGTCAGTGTAAATACAGCAAAGAGTTTATTCTCACTTCAACACCTTGGCTGTCAGAGGCCATGCGTCGCCGAATAGTGCACGCAAGGCTGTAGCTGCATGTATATGAAACTACGTTTGGAGATCGTAATGAAATACTGAAATAATCACTAAATATAAACTCGCTCGTGACATACTATCAAGGAAAGAATTAAGTACCTTTTTAATATTAAACCATTTCAGTTATATTTTTCTGATATTTGAACATAAATTCTTAAATTATTCTAACATACAATATATTGTAACATATCTAATATTATAATATTTTTTTCTAATATTATGACGCCCTTTTCTGAAATTAAGAATATATTTTGTAATATTAGGACACATTTTCTAATATTACAAAAAATTCTTTCTAATAAAAACCCAATTTCTAACATAGATTTTGACTGTTAAACCGTGGCACAATTTGGCTCCTCGCAGATGATGAAATAACTCATATAGTACATGTACTTATATTGAGGGTTACACATTTCCTGGGATTGGGAATCTGTAATGCGCCACGCATGCGCATGTTGGTTTATAATTTAATCGCAATCAACCCTTTAAAAAGAATCAGATTTTTTTCGGTTAAAACGTAAGTAGAAAGGCATATTACATCAATCAACAGATCCCCAACAAAAACGAATTTTGTGAAAAAAAAACGATGCCATTAACCAGCACTATGTTCCAACATTTCCTGTTAGTCCAACAGGCGACAGAATTATGTAAATAGTCTCTGCAGGGAGTATTAGTGTTAGACGAAACACGATTTTTAGTACCAGCATGATTTTGTTCTGTCGTCTAATTTAAGGACAATAATTTTTCCATTAGCAGAAAAGACTGCGAAACCCAGGCTCCCAGATAGAGTACATGTTAAGCGGGAAACCACTTGTATAGGTTAAACTACTTGTGATGGAATGATATATACAAAGAGCTCCAGATAGGGGTGTATTACGGACTATTTAACAATCAGGTTTATACCCTGGGAAGAACTCTCGTGGGTGTCAATGGCAGTATTAGTATCAGCTTAAGGGGTAGAGAAACAAAGAATCCACACACGGGCTTATCTGCAGTGGAATTCTATTCTCGAATTGCCCGCGAAAGACAGCATAAGGCTTCAGGACGGTCCTGCATTTGTCAACGATTAAATGAAGTCGATAATGCTAGTTTTTGTATAGAGATAATCCATTTATTCGAAAGATGGAAACATCATATTATTTGGATAGCGAGCGGCACACTTTGTACATGTAGCTAGCAGACTTTCTGTCTGGAATCGCCGATCGCTTTCTTCCTTTCTTCCGAATGTGTTCTTATATTCACCGTGAAGCTGTAATGTTCCATCTCGGTTGCAGTCAGTAACTTGATAAAGGACAACAATTACGTTTGAAAGCTTACCCAAACGCTCTCACTTCCATTACTGACCACCGAGACCCCTTACAGCTGCAGGCATGCACAAATCACAGTTTATGAGACATTTGCGGCAGCCACCCTTTCACACTAATGCATTTGGGTGGAAATACTTGAAAGCTTATTTGATAGTGGACGAATTTACATGTTCCCAGTTGCATCACAAATTGAAAACTTGTAACATCCGGCATATTAGACATTAGATAAAGCGCTACTTTTCCTTTTCTTTCTCAAAGTTGTGTACTAAATGCTGAATCATATTATTTTGTGTGAAAACAGAGGATACTAGGAATCCAGGCAGAATTAACTAAGCTGAAGTAAGCAAATCATGTCTGAGTAAGCGAACGAGAACTGTGGCAAAACTCAAATATCACACGGCGCACTAAACATGCTAAATGCAACAACCGGCATGTTTACAGAAGACATTCCAAAACCAGTGTAAAAGACATCTGCGACATTATGGAAGACAAGATTATATTGTACAGTTTACAATGTGGGCACAATGGTAAAATTACACCGGTATTTAATTGAACAGCGGCACTAATTCCCTTCTCGAGATATGGCAACTGAGTTTGATTGCTCAAGCAATCGATGTAAACTCTCCTAATTTGCGTTATGTTTCAATAAAACACTGTAGACACTGAGGTAGTACTTGTGAGCCATACAGGGGCTGTAGCCTGTCCTTAAAGAAAATATATTTGACTCTTTCATACAAGTGAATGTGATAAAAGAACAGTCGGAGTACACCTGACTTAGTACAAGTTAGACAATTTTAATATACATGTGAATGAAGAATACACATAAATATACATAATGCAATAATATGTTTTGCTGGAAACTATGCATATATCAACAAACCCGTTAATTTCTTGAAATTTTGATGGTAGTTAGATATAATTGACCATGCCGTGACCATAATCTCAGATTCTTACATGCACGTTAACTGATTTTATCATGATGACGACAAGGCCAACTGGAAGCTCACCGGATAACTGCGTGGCAGATTTTTTTTGTTTGTCATGATTCATTGTTTACATTATACGTTTGGACGAATATTTAATCGTAGGTCAAGCTTCTAGTAAATAATTACCAAAAGATCCGCTAGCACTATGTACTAGATGCGGGAAAAATAACAACCCGTTTTATCAGAAAACCATACCGAACGGCGGCTTCTTCTTCTTCTGAAGCTGCCTTCATAATACGCAAACCCCGAAAGTAGTCAAAAATTTCGGATACCGGTCGGTGCAGACGCTACATAAATCTTTATCGGAGATGCACAGCTTAACGGCTCCGACGCAAAAGATTTGTGATAGAACACAAACAGTCACGCCTGGCTGAATACCCCGCCCAGACAGCTATTGTGTCCATGGCGCCACACCTGGCATAACCGGATGTCACCCCGTGACGCCTAATGCGACAAAACCATTTGGCCGTGGGAAAGCACCATTGAGCCGGCATAAAGCTGCTCTCTGCATGACTTGAGGGATATCTTACGGCATATTACGCTTCGGGTGGTCCCTGTAATGTCATTAATCGGTGTTTCCACATAAATGTGGCCCCAAAATTCATTCACTAAAAATAATGTTCACGTACATGCACATGTATATCTATCTGGTCGCAAGGAAATGTATGGCAGAGAAAGGGTCGCTGATAATAAAATGCACTTTTTAGAGGGGAGGAGGGCATTGCGGATGTACTCAATAGTTTAAATACATCTAGCAAACTGATGGGCTGTTTAAAAGTATGAGTAACCGAGTACAGCGAAATGTACTACCAATTAAGGCTCGAAGTTTTTGTGATGTGCCTATAACAGCTGACATGTACACTAATTGAAGTTGCAAAAATGCCAAATTTAAAGCAATGTCCCTTTGTTGGTGTCGAAACGATAACAATTTACTTTCCAACTATAGCGTTGGCGTGTGTTTCCCGTACTCACTGCGTATCATTTTCATTTTAGTGATGGTTAATATCATAACTAACCTAGAAGTCTAGCGATTAAGGATGTTCCAACAGTTTCAATTTGTGCTAACCCGGAAGTGAAAAAATAAGATATAACAATGGTTCTGGTCGAAGAGATACATGTATTCACAACCTGTGTGTAAATGTTGGAATTGGTTTTGGAACTGGTCTTTAATAATTTTGGAGCCTTATATTTGTTGATACACGTGTCTTGCATCGGACGTGTGAGAAAATGGAGCACTGATAGCCGGAAAATTCATCTGGTAATGAGTGAGTGAGTGAGTGAGTGAGTGATCGGTGTTTTAAGTCGCAGTTGACAAATTTGCAGTCTTATCGCGACTGGAACAAGGTTTACCAAGCTCAATTGCTTGGTCACCTGGTAATGAAGATAGAATGACACAAGCGTAAACCCTGTGCACATCGCATCCATTTGTGACAAACTTACTTCAGTTTAAGTTTGGCTTAAGCCATTAATCTCATTCCTGTATAACTCCAGTCCATAATTATCTATTCTATAGTTATTATATAGTTATTACTCGCCACACAAGAAAGCATGCAAAGCCACAAACCATGGCGCCGGTATAGGCGCAAAAAGTCACATTTTTTGCGCACCAGGTATGGAATATGGGTTTGCGGGGACATACATTTGTACAGGGTCTGGGTGTGTTTATGGCCCAAGCTGGAACACCCAAGGACAGGGGCGCTAGTATTGCCCTGAAATTACCTCTAAGTTGTGTGACGCTGACGGCAAAACGTTTGTTCTAGGTGAGACGTCCGAAGTAAACTGAGATCGACTGGCTGTGTTTTAAAGCGTATCCTGTTCCCTCCAACTGGACATATGATACCAGAGGCTATTCTAGAGAGATTTATACGGAGCCACCTCTGCAACGTGTATCTCAGTAAACAAAACTTCCATTCGTTTTTATGTATCTTCCCGAAGACAACACCAGATCAGATGAACGTTTTTTTTTGTTTATTTAGCAATCATGTGTTTAACAAACTCCTTTTCAATATTTGATACATACATGAATAGTACCTCAGACGCATTTCATCTGTCTTTTACCAGTCCAAAATTCAATCGTCCAAAATTCATCTTTCATTCTATTAAACTAATTCTATTATGTTTTAGACTGTGTTGTATTATTTATATTTGTTTAGACTGTAAATGTATCATTATGTTATGTTTTGTTGGTATACCTTAATGCACATTATTTCTAAATATACCAACCTTTAGATACGAAAAAAATATTGTACAATGCAGTATTAAGTGTACATGTAATAAGAATTTTCCGTCCACTGTGAAGCAAGTACTGTGCATATTGATATCACAGAGTGCTTTTATTTTCCACTGTCCTGTAGTTTTTTCTCCGCTTTGTTCCAGAGGAGCCCAGATATCAAGAACATTTCCCTCGGACTGCCCGAAGAAATATGCAGTAAGAAACCATGCAGTGTCATATCAGGTTTAGCAGTATTCCCTGACTTGGTGCTAGTTAGCATCTTCCTTATACTGTCACACACTTGGCTCCTGTTTCCGCCCTGCCTCGTGGGGACTCGGAAGCGCCTTCATTATGCCTCATCCGCCGCGGGACATGACGGGAAACGGCGTATCCGCACGTGCAGACGTCTTGGCGTGCTGGCAAATTGCCAAGGACGAAGTTCTTGCTTCACATCGTGGAGAGAGCATTTTGTATTAAGAGTACCTTGATACTGAGTAGAAGAGGAACAATACTATGAACCTACCTCATCTGGGCATTGCGTCATATCAATTCATCGTGGACATCAGATGGGCGTCAGATGTTTGTGCTACCCTATTGCTATGGCAATAAGGCATCAGTCTTCTGGTGAAATATATACATGTATTATCCTTGTACATTACGAAAAATACAAACCATGCCTAGTATTACCAGAATGCAGGAACTAATAATAAATCATACAGTTGTCATAAATGTATGACAATTGATCATACAGTGCATTTCATGAGTGCCATGAAGACCACACGTGGCGTGGGAAGAACAGACCAGAATCTACTGTCCCTTCCCTCCCTCGAGGCAAGAGTCAGACAGTGCAAACAGGTTTTCTTGCAAAGGATCGTAACCAATGGAAGAATTGCGACTGCGGCCAATTTCGTCACGTTTGGTCTTTATAATGTTACTGAGACCGCATCACCACAAATCTGGAAGTGTCCCCCATATACCATATACAATAAAGCTTAACAAAGCAATGCAGTGAACTACATGTAGGTGCATTGCAATTGGTCAGACGACCAAATTTTTACCGTCACCAAACTCAGAATTCCGAGTTCTAACTCGGGATTTGGAGTTTCTGCACGCGTGATTCCAAATTACCAAATTATTCCAAACTCAGATCCCCAAATCCGCACATTCGGACTACTGACTTATAAAGTGGGATTAGAAGTCAGAATTCTGGTTTCACAAACATGGACTTAGGATTATAGCATTTAGTGCATCAAGCATTTAGAATTATAAGGTTTAGAGGTAACCTGTTGGTATCAATGCACTTCCGTAACTTTGTGGATCTTGTGGCTGGATTGCACAATACACATTCAAAATAATACCTAGATAGGAGGTAATCAATATATCTTACACAATTAACCCTGCGGGATATGGGCTGTAAATAGGATAATAGCCTCTGACTACTAGGCACAGGAACAGGTCGTGCAAGAACAAAACAGAGAAAATTTACTGCAACAAGGTACAGCTTTGAAAACAACATCTCAAGTACATGTATACACGACTTATATGTGGTTATTATAACAAAAATAATATCTACCATATCTAAAAGGAACCATAAGATGAGAATACATGGCAAAGGGTAATCATTCAGAAATTTTAGAAAGAAAACTTTAGCTCATCTTATTCATCTGTGTTTAAGTCTCTCTTGTCAAAGGTTGAAAGCAACTGAATCTAACTTTACTTTTAATAAGTCCAAACCTACACCAAGTCAGCAGAAAACATTATTGTATCAGCCACCATTGACTAACAATGAAATGATACATATATATGAACTGAATTGACGAATGTAGAAAGATGGAATGAAGAAGTACATGCATATATGCGATAATGTTATAATCATATAATCTATACAATCATGCTTGAATTATACATTACATATCAGTCTTAATATGCCCTATGCAACTGTAACATGTACATGGTGCTCACGTCCATGACTGAATACCTTTCTTACAATCTTCAATCGAGGATAGACTTTTAAAACTAGAGGTCAACGGACCTTTACGATCTGCTTGAATGCAGTAGTAGAGTTGACGAAGCATTAGCATCGGAAATTTGACAAAAATGCACGGAATGACCTCAACCAATCATGCAATCTTACATGAAAAGTATTTCTCAGCTACTTATATTCTTCATAACATCACCAATTTTTGTCCGTTTCGTCCTACGGTTAGCTATTCTCAAGATATTCACATCTTAGGATTTCCCATTGACTCCCATCTTAAAATTTCCAAGTGCCATTATATTTTTTATTATTTCACAATTCGCCAAAAAGTATAACAACAGCTTCTTCCCCATTATCAGAATGCTGAAGTTTGGCTGAAATGGGATGAAAACTGTAGGAGTATCGTTTTGAAATTCCGACCCCTCATGCATGTGGTCTTGTGTTCAGAAAACTTAAAAGCTGCCATAAAGTTTTTAAAATTTCGGTACGAAATTTTAACAGCCAGTATTTCCCGTCAACAGGGTATTTATCATGACGTTTGGTTGAAATTGTTTAGAAACTGTGACAGGGATAGGTTGGTCAAATTTTCACTCACGCACGGAGTGTAGCTTCAAAATTGTTGAAAAATAAAATAACAAAAATGGTATGGAGCACCTTTCCACAAAATGTGGTACTAGTTCGCTTGCCTTTTACCAAGACAAGAGGTCCAGGGGCCTTGACGATCTGCTTGGTCACTTGCTAGTTAAAAGAATACCAGCAACGTTTCAACTTAGCAGTACAAAGATCCCTGAATATTTAAGAAAAAATGGAGATACAAGGTCGTCAAAAACTGGAAATGTACCGAATGACCCCAAAATGAACTTGAACACTTAATAGTCAAAAG
>JAAUYG010217955.1_pt1 | contig 17667 bp, 11 predicted proteins | sample 7278091 | NCBI WGS metagenome assembly JAAUYG01 (sample SAMN14350201, study PRJNA611818) | marine sediment metagenome | isolation source: surface marine sediment (0.6m) | place: French Polynesia: Moorea | collected 2018-08
CCCCCCCCCCGCCCCCCCGCCCCGGCGGCGCGGGGGCGGGGGGGGCCCCCCCACCCCCATCACAACCCCGACCCCCCCCCACCCGGCCGCCCCCCCGCCCCCCCCCCCCCCCCCCCCCCCCCCCCCAGGCGGTGGGGGTGGGAGTCATATAAAATACACAATATACATCGTTACCGATAACAAAAAAAACAAAATATTAGTACAGTAGTTTATTTGTCAATTTAATTTCCACAACAAAACACATCAGCAACAACCAAACAAACAACAGCAGATTAATATCACAAACGGTACCACACAGCAGAACCCCAACTTTAATACAACAGTAACCACGGTAACCAGGCAGCCAACATGGAAACAATGACGTGGTTACCCAGGCAGCATCACTCAAGAACACACAAAAATCATCATTTTTCGTGAGTTCATTTCCTCAAAATTTATTACCCTCACTCCATTTTTAAATTGGCAAAAACACAATAACCTAGAAATACCACGGTAACCCTAAGACTGATAATTCTCTGCTATTTACACAATGAAGTTTTATACACAGAGAAACCTTGGAATTTCAGACCACCCAAGGGACTGATCTATGAGGTTGTTAAGTCCGTCTGGAGTTTGGTTTTCCATTCAATACGGTGTCTGGGTAGAACTAGGGACTCAACGAGTCAAACTTTTTCATATTAACAAGTGTGCTCAGGCCCGCTCTCATAGATTCTGAAAAGTGCGCTACAGTAGCACCTCCATTAAACCACCAGTCACCATCCATGGGACCAAGAAAATGTGGTCTTATATTGCAGGTGGTCTAAACGCCTCATTTAAAACAGAGAGTGTCAATGTGGGAGCAATCAAGTACAGTGAAACCTCTCTTTAAGACCACCTGAGAAATAGGGACAACCTGGGAATTAGGTCCTTAGGCCTATTTAATTAGTATCGAGAAATTGACCAGAGAAGTAAGACCACCTCAGGATTCAGGACAGTTTTTCACACTCCCTTGGGTTTCCCTAATTCTCAGGTTCCACTGTAGTCTTATACAATGTTGTAATCAAGGGTGATCTTAAAGAGTTGTAAAATAAAGGGGCCTCTGTATCTCTGTACCTGCAGCATTTCCCAAATCTTTCCCAAACCACAGACTTCTTGCTTTTTGATTTTCACTTAAACATGCTCCCCCACCTCCTCTCACCCCCGCCCCTTTCTACATCAGGCGCCTGTACAGTGTGCCATCCCCGGGACGCCACCATGTTGTGTGAAGAATACTCAAAGATATTTCTCCTGTTTGAAACACATTAGGTGACACAAGACTATCCCATAATACATTTCAGCCATACACCATGAGATCAATGGAACATAATCCAGCTGTATATAATATTACTACATGTATATAGCAAGATCAACCTTTGGCACAGCACTTCTATTATAATACTCGGACCATACCAGCGGTTCACACAACGGGATTTTCTACAGAACTACGGTACAGTCAGTCGCCAACAACACGAAGTGGTGTATCTAAATACTGGCCAACTAGACACATATTGGTGTAGTAGCCACGCCCACTGGTAATTCAACAGCTTCACAAAGTAAAACAACACGGAGCTAAAATTTGGAAAGCAGACATATGACATGGCAGGTTTTGCAGTGTTTGTACAACAATTGCTTGTTTCAGATGATTCAGGTTTTAATATCACTGGATGGACTCCATATTTTGGTGTTATAATCTGATTATTAACATTAATATAACATATCTGTTTTTTGAACTTGTGCATGCAATATCAGCTGTTGAACCATGTCCGTAACTAACTACATGTATTAAACAATATTTCCAACACAAACAATACTGGTCAACTTAATATAACTGGGTCATGGACAGCTAATAGTTCAAATGCCAGTAACTTGTCAATATTACACCACTAGGTACTCTATCTATGCCCAGACATCTATGTTAGTGTAATTCTTTGAAATTGATTTTTCTCTTCCTTCTGCATGTTCTCCCAGCATGCGCTTTATCATTACCTTAACCCAAACACAATGAGTCCAGTAAAGCAGGGTGTGTCAATATAGTCCTGCCTTCTCTGTACGCTATACCATGATACTATAGGTGCATGTATGGGACGCATACAATGTATATTTGTATGGGCACATATTCCCATTGGGAAAGGAGGCAATAAATAGACCTAGAATGTCTACAACTAGTAGACCCACTAGTAGACTCTCTCTCATCTATAAAACACAAACTATGAATGCCTTTGGTTCTGCCTCTCACCAAAGGCCACGGCCACCTTTCTTTGGCCACGATAGCTTGGCAGCTAGGGTGGCCTTACTAGAGGGTGGACTACTGCACTTCCATTTACCCTTATAAATACATTCACACACTCGCATAGACACTGTACACAAAGTACAGAATATTTACACCAGGTCAGCAGAAAAAGTCAACAGCATGTTACCAGTTAAAGACCAATCATCTCCAGGTACATGTATAACGTTGTACAGTGGTCCCTACAAATTAAGACCTCTCTATTTTAAGATCAACCATCACTGATACCATCGTTATATTTTCAATAAAATATCCTTCCATTTTAAGGCCACCTTCAAAATGTAGGGACCATTGTACACACGATTAAATAACAATAAAGCACTTCACAAAATACTTACTTTTTTAACACACATACCTAATATAACCATAGCGTAGCAACACATTTCAAATTGTTAACAAATTATTCCAAATTATGGGATTTTCATCACAAACCGAATGAACTAAAGATCTAAATTTGAAATAGACCCTCAGTAATATCAGTGTACAAATGAAATTCTCAACACAAAGACAGTTAAAGGTGTATACCGTTACAATGTATACCATTACAATGTATACCATTACAATGTATAGTTACATATGCTGTTACAGCATACAGTGTTACAATGTATAGTTAGAATGACTACATGTACAATGTAAGCACAGCTATGTTCAAACATTCATGTATCAATCAATCAATCAGTAGATTTGTCTTGCGCTATTTCACCACTGTGCTGACCAATGCTGACGTAGAGAGCACACCATTATGAATACATCATTGGCAAGGTCTGACATTGGATAAAAGATCTCACCAGAATATAGGATCACATGGGATACCTTGAAAGGAGATTGAAATATTCAGCTTAGATTGAATTGATATTTTCAAATCTTAGGTCTGCCTGAAAGAAACACGAAGTTTCAAACACACACTGGCAGCAGTGTGGGCAGTATGCTTAAATATGTTTTTAGTTACCAGGAATAAAAGTTTGCAGTCTTTTTTACACAATTTTAATTGTCATAATTTTAAGAATATATTAATGTATCTTCTACATGTTCTATACCCTCCCCCCCCACCCGCCTGTGTCCTACCCATCCTGCTCTTCATGACAATGTATAAAGATTTGCAATCAAGGTCATGAAACATTTCTCTTTCTAGTTGAAAGCATTATTATTAAAAAAAAATTGGTACATTTAAGTTTTATCCAAAATATACAATGTATGTGCCCAGAGAAATATTTACGACTCGCACGAGTCCTTATATTTTTATAACATAGCGATGATCAGCTCCTTACTTCAGGAATGTTCAGCCCTTTTTCTTCTATTCTGGGTATTCGTTTGATTTTGCTTCGTCGAGCAAGGACTTACATTTTATCAAGAATTGCTCTCTGTGGCATCACTCTTTCATCTCCTTCTTTCCTGCATCCTCGGGTTACAAATTGGCAAGAGAGCCCAGTGAGTGTCACTACATAGGCCTCTGCTCAAGTAAGGAACTGATCAGAGCTTACTTATACACAAATTTTTGGCTCGGTTACTTTTGGCCCATGGCGTGTATTAAATGGCGTGTTCTGTTTGCCACCCAGGCCTTCCTGCATATTGTAGGTGTTGGGGGGTCATGTATTGGTGGACGTGCGGTGTGTTTATGTAGGCCTGAGGACCCGTGGGAGTTATTCTAACCGGGGTGCAGCCTGGATGAAATGCTGCAGTGCATTTCAGAAAATTGCTTGTCAGTGGGGTACAATTCTGAAACGTTTTAGGTCATATCATGTCTTTTTTTTACAGTAAAATGCCATTCCTTGGCCATTTTGCACTTCTGTGCAAGAACTGCTCAAGTAAGGAACTGATCGGAGAGTAATTTATATAAGCAATTTACAAATGTCTAAAACCCCAAACTTTATTCTTTTAAATGATAAAGCCACTGTGACAATGGTCTGTCAGAAATAAAAGTTTTCAGAGTCATATTTGGCTACAATATCCCTGACAGAAATGCTACACCAACGAGTCGACAGAACTTTTATCACCGTGATCCTTTGCCAACAATCTGTGAACGATATAATCCAGAATGTCAACAGACTCCTGCGGCTTGTCAATAAATTCCAGGATGACTTTGACTAGCTGTCCGACTGTTGTTCCTTGAGCTCTCAGGTATCCTGCGAGTTGTGTAAACTAGAAAGAAATCAATATATTCTATAATTACATGTACACTATGAATAAATGAATAACTTTCATAATTACACTATATGAATTTATTGACAACACTGACATTATACATGTTATATACACTGTAAAATCATCTTAAGTTACTTACGTTATTTTATATGCAGCAGAAACTTTTAAGTCTTTAACTGTTTTCTGACAATAACTACCACAGAGTAATTATTCGGATTATACATATAACAAATTGTAACTTGAAGATTGTCTGTGATTTTAAGGGAGAACACTTTATCCCACTATAACAGTTGTTGCAGACATGTTGCACGTTTTACTAGCAAAAGTACCGTTACACCTATTAATATCAACGTAACACAAACATCTAGTATGTCCAATGTCAATGTGGCCTTACCCCATCATGGTAACTATTAAGCATGCTACAGTGAAACCTGTCTTGACAGACCACTGCCATGAGAGACCACCTGTCTTGAAAGACCACACATTTTTGGCAGAAGGACCAACATTTCAATACAACTGAACCTGTCACCAGAAACCACCTGTCTTGAGAGACCACATTTTTGTGGCCAAAGGGGTGGTCTTTCAAGAAAGGTTCTACTGTATTATCAGCTAACTTCCCCCAGCCTTACCTGTTTACCCTGTGGACCGTCACCTGTGCAGTACTGAATGCCAGGTAACCCAGCCCTGCTGGCACCCACCCATTGCAATACTGCTCTCAGCTGAGTGTCACGGTCCCTGGTCCTACAGCCCCAGTCCCCAAACACTGTACAGGGATATACGACAGCGTCGGGTCCAGGGTGGTGCTGGAACGGTAGAATAAAACACTGACTCGTCGGGTAAGTGATCATCATCCATGTCCTGTAGCTGCTACTAAGTTAAAAGTGTCAATTCACCAAGTACATCTATCATATGATCTATTGCTGTGTTAATTTACACATTACTCATGTTACTAGTACATGACCAGCCATCCAAAACCTGGAAATTCACAGCGATGGAATTGGCAATCAAATATCTGCAAACATCACATACAAATTACACTCTGGTATATCATGTACAGTGGTCGTTCCATTTTAGGACCACCCATCGGACCACGAAAACATGGTCTTATATTGCAGGTGGTCTTAAAGGTCATTTAACACAGAAAATTGTCCTTTCCCACCAAATTAAGCGTGCTTATAATCACGTAATCAAGGGTGACCTCAAAGTAGAGGGTTGTAAAATAGAGGGACTTCTGTACATTAAACATGTTAAATGCTTTATGAACTGATCTTTATACTAAACATTGCAAATGCAACTTTGGCAGTCTACATACTGGGAAATGATGGAACTTCTGTGAAGAGAGATTCCAGTCTACATGTAGGAGAATAAAGCCTTTCCATGGTTTCACACTGTTTTATGACCTGTATCACAGATACCTGAGCTATGGCTGGCTCCTCTCTCTGTCTCTGAAGGATCTCGATGGCCTCCTGAAGGATCTGCTCTGCGAACAGCTCGCCAAGGTGCTGGACGTAGCCGAATGGCACGTCCAGCGCATCGCAGAAATCGTCCTTCTCACAGAATGAACGCCTCTGAAGTTCTGTAAAGCTATCCTGAAGGATGCGAGTGGTAAGATCGTGGACGTAACGCTGAATATCGTCTGGAATGTCATTGGTGGAGGCATGAGGTGGGGCATGACTAGACACCGAGAGTGACACTGAATCATCATCATCGCCTGCTGGTTGACTACAGAAATGATCAGAAGGTGCTTTGTTGAATTCCGTTGTGTCATAGTTTTCTCCAAACAAATAAACAAAAGCATCATTAAATGCATCCACCAGAAGGTCCTGGGCGAACCAGTCGAGGTGAGTGGTGGAGTTCTGTCGCCGTGATGAGGAACTTTGGCCTGAGGAGCTACTACGACGATCTTCTAACCAATCGAGGATGAGTTTTCTAGAAGCAGTGCTATCAACGGAAGCGGCACGTTTTTTGGCTGGCGGACCCTGTAGCACCAAATCGGAATCGTCGTCCTCCCAACGACTGGCAGGAGCACTAGCTCTACGCTGAAGCTCACTGAACGGAATTTCCTGCTCACCCGGGAATAGGTTTCCTACGCTGGACGCGCTGACTTCGCTATGTACTAGTTCATCTTCAAAGTCTGAAAGAACGAGGTCTTTAAATCCGGCAGAGCTTGCGTACCGGCCGGAGTATGATTTTCCATCATCGTCATACGATCCACGACGGCTAGAAGTGGAAGATCCGGGGCGGAGATATTGCCGACTGGCTGAGCTGCTCATTGTGGAGGTGCGACGGCGAATGTAGGAGTCTGGGCCACGGCTTCCATCAAAGCTAAACTCGGCCTCAAAATAGGAATGGACGTCGGAATCATCAGCGTTAGGGGCGCTCTCTGTGGAGGAACTCGGCTCTAACCTACGTGCGCCCCCTTCTGGCATTTCAGAGCAGTGTGATCTTTGTCGCAACAACAGCACATCACCTGATTTCTTTCGGCTGTGTCTGTTCCTCCAATCAGAGCTATGGTACTGAGTCTTGAACAGAAACAACGCCTCCTCAAGAATGTTCAGGATGAAATCGTCCACGAATGCAAAAAGCTGCGAATTCCACTCCTCATCCAACGCCTTGTCACTACATGTGTAATAAGATCTGGCACGGCCTCCGAACTGAGAGATGTTCCTCATTCTCTCACGGACAGCGAAAAACACTTCATCAAATGTATCCTGCAACATATCTGATACATATTCCTCAACGTCCTGTTTAAAACCATCCACTTTTTCTTCCAGGTTTTTAACGCAGGTGACAATATCCTCCTTTTCCACGCCTGGGTTTTCTGTACTACTGGACACATGACATACCTGCATTCTGACTTCTGCCATGGCATCAGTGTAAGCAATAGTGACCCAGTCGTTAACACAACTATCGAGCATTGACAGGAAGGCAGGCGAGTCATCCGGAATATCCTTTCCTTTACCCAAGTCATGAGACTCTGCCAGCATCGCCTTTGATGTGTCCGGTTTCAAACTGTCACTCCAATGTCGTCCGTCTTCTGGCCTCTTTGTCATGTACATCAGCTTGAGATCATCAGTGAGGTTGTCTTCAAACGGTTTACTGGCAAACTGAACTCCCTTCCCACTCGGTCTCTCCAGCTTGGAGTCGATGCCAGACGATTCCACAGGAACTGTTGCATCATGGGACTCACACCCAGATGTCTTCTGACTGATACTGGCTACTTGATTGAGGATGCTGGCGGTGAAATGTTCTGCAAATTTGACTGGATCCTGTGTCACCTCTCCAGCTGCTGTTTCCATGGAAACCGGCTGTTCCTGACCAGCTGGTACCACACTATCACTTTCTAGTGATTTTCGCTTTCTATCTCGTCTAGTACATACCTTGCTACTGGTTGCTATGGCAATATGTCCACTCTCTTCTCCGCTAAATTCTATATGAACAGGAATTGGAATACTTTCATCCCTCTGCTTCCTTGAGGCAGTAGGCTTAGGTTTCAATTTTCCTCGTGGAACCTTTTCCTTTGGGCGCACGTCAGGCTGTGAAGTTCGACATGCAGGCATGTTGTTACAATCTGCCATCTTTTCTGTTGGCTTGGACGGACCATCTAAACTCCCCTTGTCATCTGGGTCGCGTTCTTGAAGCTTACATAAACGTGCTTCTGCATTTTCGTCTGAACTTTGCCTCCCAACACAGACATTGCATACTGCATCGTCAGAGGAGGGAGCAGGTTCTGTTTCTGAGATTCCCGAGGTTAGAACATTCTCGGCAACAGCAGCGTGACTCTGGCGATAACTGTCTTTGGTGATCTGGATTGCCTCATTCATTATATTCTCTGAGAGGTGCTGGCTCAGACTGACCAGTTCAGGAACAGGAAGGCTGGGTGCTGGAAATAGAAACAGGATTATTCAGTCACGCAACATGTTCACACAACAACTATGATCTTATACAGTGAAACCTGACTTGAGAAACCACCTGTCTTTAAAGACCACATATTCCTGGCAGTCAGTGAAACTGAATCTGTCACAGGAAACCACAGTTTTATGGCCAATGGGCCAGTCTTTCAAGAAAGGGTTTACTGTACACAGGAGAAGTCAGACGGCAGAAAATTGTCCTGAATTCATGAGTCGGAGCTCCTAACTGACTGATATTGCCGACACCGTAAAATTGTAAATGCTTTGGGGCAACCTCCCTCTTTCTACCTGACACACGTTTGAAGTTGCTCCAGATTTTACATCCTGTATGACGAGGAAATCATACACCTACCACTGACGCCTACCACTGACACCTACCACTGACAGCTACCATTGACACTTACCACTGACAGCTACCACTGACAGCTACCAGTGACAGCTACCAGTGACAGCTACCAGTGACAGCTACCACTGACAGCTACCACTGACAGCTACCACTGACACCTACCACTGACAGCTACCACTGACAGCTAAGAATGGAATGGTTCAGCTACCACTGACACCTACCACTGACAGCTAACAATGGAATGGTTCACATTGGAAGTCATGCAACAACTGGTATTGCTTATTTTATCACAGTGACAATAAGGCCACTCTAATCATGGTAACTACAAGACAACTATGGCGACAGTAGAGAGGTCGCATTTGGAGAGAGGTAACGGCATTCCTAGTACATGTTGTTGTACATGTAGTTGCAAAATTTTGTGGCCACATTAGAGGTCTTTATATCAACCAGCTATTAATAGAAGAGCCACTGTGCAGTATGGTCATAACGACCTTTGTTATTAACGCCGACATCACCAGTAATCTTAAAGAATTATATTAATTATGGTACATGTGGTATCAAACAGAAAACGGAATTATACCAGGTTCCTCAGGCAAGCTCTCAGCAGCACTGAAGAAGTCCTCAGAGGCAGTGACGCTCTCCTCCCGCTGTTTCCTCCAAACTTCGTCCTCCCACGGTGAGTCAGGACCTCCCGCCAGGCTACGGAAGCTGATGTGGGCTTTGTTCAAGCCTTTCACAATCTCCTGTCGCCCGTGCTGAACATTGGAACCAGCCCCCTGCATGTCTATAATACCGATAGTAGACTTGGTGTGGGATCCCGGTGGCTAAATGGAATAATAAGGACAAAACAAACTTTAAGAAATCAATCCTTTTGTTTTAAAGACAAATGGAAGACCTAATGAGTGTAATATTTTGCTTAATATTTAAGGAATTTGATTCACGGTGGTTCCTGCAATATAAGACCCCTGTATGTAAAGACTATATTCTTGATTCCAATGTACATGTACATGAATCTTATAATCTAACAGCCTACATCTGTACATGCTGTATCTCCAAAGAACTACTGCTGAGCATCATAACTGGTGCAACTATACCAAATAGCTACATGTAATAACATATAATAGGCACCTTGGAATGTTCCGTGTAACCATGACAACCCCTGCCCCAGCTAGGGAGTCCTGTGACCAGGAAGACGTCGTCCTCGCCTAAGTCTTCCACGACCAGCAGACCTGCCAGCAACTCGGCCTGGAGTGTCATGGCATTCTCCTGCCAAAGGAAAGATACAATATCACACAGTCTGGATCACACAATCTGTATGACTCAGTCTGAATCACACAATCTGGATCAGATGTGATGCTCCAGGTGCCTCCCAAGCCTACCCAGACACCATATACCACCCATTCCATTGTTACACTGCCTCAACTTGATCTGGTTTCAATTTTGGAGCAGTACTACTAGCATACAACCTTTAGCAATGTTTAAGACCAATTCTGATTTTGGGTAGTATCTGGTATCAGTGGGTATGCAACCTCAGAATATGCAGAGACTACCTGTGAATAATGTGGTAAACAGGTAAAGAAGATCACATTTTCCTAGTCCCATGGGTACTTCCAAAATGGACTGAGGCCTAACCTGTCACCTTTGTACTTTGGGTCTGATAACTACTAGTAGCTAAGACTTCAATGTGCAATCATAAAAGTATTTACAAGCTTTACTTAAGTTTGTATTTCCTTGAGCTACAACACTATATGGGTCCTAAGACTGCATTTCGCTAACAATATTTGTGGCTTGGAATGAGGTTCAGCATTGACTAAGTTGACTTGGGCAAAGTTTTCAGAAATAAACTGAAGTCTGGAGCTGATGTTAACCACAGAAAAAGATAATGCTCACTAAGGCCATTTACCATGTTTACTCAACTTAAGTCCATTTTTGGATTTATCTTGAAATTGCCCCCGAGTCATACAAACTAAAATTATGTAAACCTTAGTAACTTAGTTCCATAGTGTTTAATCGAAGAGACTGAGTTAATCTTCCAAAAGTGTAACAGCTATAACATTGTACATGTATTATAAAAAAAGTGTTGTCTTAGCTGCAGTATAGACCAGGAGGCTAACTCACAGCTGGATATCCAGGCTGGGTGGCACCGAGATCAACATCACTGGCATCACCATCGCACAGCTTGTCAGGAACCACAACCTGAAATTATCACAGCTAACAAGGAGAAAAACTACCTGGATCTAATGAGTTTAAAGTTTTTAAAATCCTTTTTTTTTATATTTTTTTGAGAAAAATTATCTGGAGATAAGGTTTTTTAAAATCTAACTACAGGTGTTGAGAATACTTAATGGCCACAGAACATACAGAAACAGACATGTACATGATGCCCCCCCCCCCCCAAATATGAGTATGCTTACTCAGAAATCGTCTTCAAAACCCATCCCAAACCCAATGTGTTTTTGTTTTACCATCTGACATTACCAACCTGTATGACTGCAGGGCCTGTGTATGCTGTCTGACTGGCTGGCTGGACAGTAATATCACACAGTGGGGAGTTACACATCAGCCACTCTGATAGAGGTTCCACTGCACCGGTCTGAAATACAGGGCAGGACAATATCACTACACCGGTCTGAAATACAGGGCGGGACAATATTACTACACCGGTCTGACATAGAGGACAATATCACCACACCAGTCTGAAATACAGAGCAGGACAATATCACTATACCGGTCTACACCTGTCTGAATACAGCGCATAACAATACCACTGCACTGGTCTGAAATACAGGGTGGGACAATATCACTGCACTGGTCTGAAATATACAGGGCAGAACAACTAAAAATAAAAGCACTTTGAATGTTATTACTTTTAAGATCAACATTTTACATTAAATATAATTTATGATTATGATCTTTCAATGTCTATTTCCCTATGAAATCCCACCTCTCTGTAGAAGGAGATCTCTTCTGCAGTGCCTGTGCTGTCTGATGTTAGCCACCGTAGATAGCCAAGTAAACACTGCAGTTTGGGACAGCTGGAAGGACTAGAAAGCAAAACACAATATTCATGAGAGTACCTGCTTGCAATTCAGTAACTCTTTTAATTTTGAAAATCAACTACATATCTGTGGTAATAATACCGTAATCATGGTAATATTCTCACTGAAAAGTTCATATTGCATGTAACATATATTACTAGTACAGCCATATACATTAGAAAGTTCTTTTTTCTGTCATGTGTGCCGAAGTCGGAGTACTATAGTGTTAGACTAAGACTGGGCAACACACTATCTTGTGGCCATAGCATATCTATGATGAAGTCACCTTCTCAGGTGTTGTATGTATTTGTTAAACTTGGTGACGGCCAGGTAAGGCGTGGCAAGGTCTGTGGACGGTAATAGGCCCAGAATTCCACAGCAGATGATGGACGTGCAGAATCTGTAACCTGGGAAAGAAATGAAAAAGAATCAATGAACCATGACCGATTTGGCCTTATATTGGCCCGGGGACAGATAGTCAGATATCATTTACACAATTGTTTTACAGGATTTAACCCTTTCGGCGCTGAATATTTTGTATCTATATTACTTTCTAGTCGACTTTAGCGCCGAAAGGGTTAACATGTTTAAGAGACACAAAGCATCCTGATAAGAATCTCAAGCTTAAAACTAAACTTATGGGAAAGATAATCGCTGTCAAGGTGATCAGAAAACTTACTAGTAAGCTCCTAACCAGACTTTACATGTTTCTAAAACATGTACAGAGTGGCCGCAGCCATATGGGACTACATGATCATGATCACATGACACATACACATGATACAGACACACATGATAAATACACAAAGGTCCCAGACCATCTGTTTAAACAATGGTCTGAGCATGTTGAGTAGGTTTCCATTCTAACTTGCTTTATCATGTTTATTATTATAATTATGTATTATTGATTTTCAGACCACCGCACCCATCTATCAGTCGCCATGTATTACTACGGTAACACCATTAATACATTTTTACATTAGGTATATACACACATGGTACTAGGATATAATCATGATTATAGTATAGATACATTAATATTATTGTGTTACCACTATCGGTGTTGGCTTCAATCCAAAGACCAAGACCTCGGGATGTAGTTTTAGCTAAGTTTAATGCAGCAACTATACAGTCAATGTTCACACTATTCTTCTAGAAATACAAATTAAAGTAGTACACACCAACGCCAGTCTGGCGTGGATGCACATATATCCTGGGATATGTCCTACACTGACTCCAGGGATAACATGTAAAGGATACTTACCAACACAGCCCCTCCTAGATAGATACTTCTTCCTCAATTCCTCGAACTCCAATGCCCTGTTTAACAATGCTGGGAGGAGGTCAGTCAGAAATTCCCCACGATTTGCATCTGAATATTCGTTTGTCAAAAACTGAATTATGCCTTCAAATATCTGAGTATCCACGCATTCACCAGTTTGCTTGCTAATCTGTGGTTTAGAAGATAGCTGATTGTCAGATAGGGTGTGACTTTTTGTTACAACACATGATTCGCCAGAAGATTGAGGTGTGACCAATCCTGAGCTGGCCTGTAGTGCCAGTATATGTGCTTTGTTTAAAGGGCTGAATACGTCTTCAAGAGGTGGATGGTGATAGGAGTGGAGTTTTATCAAGCAGTCTCGTAGCAGTTGACTGATACGTGTCCAATCCGGTACTTCAAGAAGAAATTGTGATTGTTGTTCCTCAGCAGTTAGCACTGGCATGGTTATCACTATATTGCTGAAAAGAAAACAATACATATCATATCATATATATACTGTCAAGCTTAACTAAAACACGGTCGGTGGGAGCCAAGTTACTGTTAAGTGGCAAAAGAGAGGCATGACAATCAGCAGTAAATGTATAACAATGTGGGTGCCAAGTGTGGCGCCTTAAATGGATGGGGTTTCATTTTTGTGCAGCAACACATTAGCAAACAGTTTGCCAATGTATCGCTGCACAAAAATGAACGTTGATGCTCTAGAAAATTTACCCTCAGCGACGATTTACAGATTAATCACTGCATTGCTAACTTCCCCAGTCATCACCGCACAATAATATAGCACAGCAACTACATGTACCATCCAGACACAGCATTTTGTAGCATCACACTCTGCACAGAGGACTTGTGTAGTTGTGGCATGTGTGGGGGCATTATGACATGTGAACCTATTTTTATTTTTTTCTGTTGGCCCAGGCGGGGGTTGACCCGGGGGGGGGGGGTTGAACCCTAGTTCAATATATATTTTAACAGTGTTTAAGCATCTGTCAGACTCAGTGACAGTGTGATTGATTATACATGTACGAGTAGATGATGCATGCGACCAGGCTATGCACAATCTGCAACCAAAAACCATTTTAGCTGTTTAGGTTTTACGTGACTAAAATATGGTATATCCGCAAAACGATGTACAATATATACAGGGTAAAAGGATCTCAGTGAAACTTAATTCTCCTACCAAATCAACGCCAAGTTAATGTTTCAGCAGTGTTTCAAGGGTTTTCGCTTTAACTTGCTATGTTTTGATCTTCTGTTTGCTGCTTTCAACTTAATTTAAACATACTCTGTGCTACAAGAAGATGCACTGCTCAGATTAATATTTTTATTAGTGCTACATGCTATGAGGCAGTGCTCAACCACGTCATGGTGTAATCTGTATGTAGCTATACTAAACTCCGAGGGCCGGATATCACAGCGACGGGGATCGATGTACAACGCAATACCACTTTTCCCCAATGCACAGTCCCATTCCATTGTTCTACATATACCCTTTCTTGATATCGTTTATAATATTGGGCCTCATTTTAAAATAAATGCTGCAGCCGTAAACATGCACGTATACGCGCTTGCTTTTCATGTGACCCCGAATCTTTGCACCACAAGGAGGAAGGAAGGTTTATCGGAAAAAAACATTACAGAACAGTAAATGGACTACCTTGAAGGAGTGCCACTATTAGAACTCTGCTATGCGGGATTAATTCAGTATTTGCAGAAATTGCAGTTCCTGGTAATTTTCAAGCATATGCAGCTAGGTCATGTTCCCCTCGCCACCTCGCATTACTGATCTCTAACCACTGTAGACTGAAATTCCGTGAAGCATGCACGACTCACCTGTTGGAAAAAGGAGGTAACCATGATTGTCAGTGGCTTAATGGCTGGAGATTAGGATTGATGCAGTAAAACTGAACAATGTTTATGTCTGGGCCGGTGCTGATTGAAGCACAATAGTTAGTTTCAAAGCAAGCCGAAAATCATGTACAGTTACTTGATACTCTTCGGGGTGTCTTACAGCACAACACAGTGACTGACTTCCTTATGGTAGGCAAACTAATCAATGGCCGCTCAAAAAGAAAGCTGATTGTTAAAACAAAGGAACAAAAGCAAAGGACTGCTTGGACCTGCTACCTGAGTAAGAGCTCGAGGCTGAAGGCTGAATACTATAAAGAAGTTCGCTGAAGTACAAGTTACCTCATGCTACATATTTCTTTACAATCGATCACACTACTTGCAACATAGGGGTACCAAACAGCAGCAGAAATCCAGTTCCTCAAAACCTAAATCGTCGGAGGTTCCAGAATAAGCCCAGGACACCTTTTTGTCACTTCTGCATAAAGAATATGGTCACTACGTACAATAAAGCATGCATCTCCAAAAGAAGGCCAAGTTGTACAATAGTCTCTCTGTTGATGCAGAAAGCTCAAGGCAATTGATGCTTACAATGTCGATGTATGTTCAGTGAGTACAGCGAGAGCCATCAGAGAATTCACTGACAATGTAACATTAACATGTGGACGCAGAACAAAGGTAATTTAATTGTATGCCAGAGTCTCATGTAGAAGCTGCAGCTCACATGGGGTAACCTGCGCAAGAGAAAACAACAGACTTTACAGTGTCAGATAGCCCTGTCAGACAGAAAGTTGTAAAGTGCTTTATGTATCACTGAAAAGTCCAAATTAGAGTACAGTCTAATATATCTACAGTATCTTCCCTAATGCTTTTGAGAGTATCTTCCCTAACGCTTTTGATGGCAATGCATGTAAGCCTGTTTGAAGGAGAATTGGAGTTCAAGCTGACATCTGCAGGATACGTGAAGTCAGTACAGCTACTTGCTCAGGAAGTACCTCGAAGTTTGCTACCAATGCTTAAAGATGAACTAGACAAGATGGAGGCATTGGGTAGTATACACCTGTGGCCAGAAAGTGGGTATACGACCTCATTATAGCCATGAAGAAATATTTGGCGGATCTGTCTGGATCCCAAGAACCTTAAGAAAGGGTTGATCTGGAACATTCACTGCATGACGTCATTGGAAGAAGCCCAGCACTCACTTGCCAATGGTAAATACTTTTTAACAATAAATGTTGAGAGTGGCTACTAGACCCAGATAGTTGTCTCAGAAACTGACAAGGTTCACTTCTGTCTCATGTGTATGAGAACACCCAGAAGCTCTATGGCGGTTACCAAGGCCTGTCCGCCACACACAGATGCGAAATGCAGAACTCCTACTACAGGTCAATGGCAAGAAGAAAGCATGGGTCCCTCATCATCAAATCCAGGTAACCAACAATGGAGATCGTTGCAGGAGACGTAACGAACTTCAACAGCAAACCTGCCCTTGTGCAGGTTGCCTTAAGCTTCTTCTCCAGTTGCCCGGCCCATTGCTGACAACTTGCATGCACAAACTGATAGTGTGCTGAAGGCAAAATGCAATGAAACTACATAAGATTTGGCTCTCTCCAGCTACTCATAGGAGGTGACACACCAAATTTCAGGCCTTAGGAGTTTACTGACTTTTACACGCACCCTCACGCATCCATCGATAGGGTACTTTGTGGCACCAAACTGTGATGATCGAGCGACATCTACATGAAGAGTAAAATTAACTGATGTGGAGGTGACGAATGCCATCCTAGCACACCTCGACAAGAAATCCAGCTGTGATATACAGACAGGATCGGCCAGTATAGTTCATTGAAGATGGCATCCTTGACTAAACCAGGTCTGATCAACGACAAAGACCCTATCCAGACTCCTACTGGGTCATCACTGTGACAGACAACAGCTGGGCCCATAGGCACATCCATGATATCAAGCCAAGAGACTAAGTCCCGGTAGAGAAACCACATCAACCACGTGTGAGAATTCCACAGATGCAACCACCAGAAATAACACCCTCATCAGACGAAGCTCCAGAGACGCTGTTTACCATAGAAACAACACCCGATGACTTCACTAGTTCACCGTCTCTCGATAACGCAGTGAAGAAGACTAGGAAAGACGTGAACAAACTACCAGTTATATGCCACCAATAAGACTTACGTGCACCAAAAAGAGTCTGCAAAATATTGATCTGGACTCTGACTACAATTTAACTGGTGTCGACAAGGTGAGTCAATTGCTAATAACTGCAGTGACGTGTGTATGAGGATTCGTAGGATGTAACAAATATATGCGAACAATGCAAATAATTTCATATGACCTATAAAGCTCTTATATAAACCGTCCAAGTACAAACTCTAAAATTTCTTAAAAGAAGGGCATGTTCCATTATTTCAGTCAGGGAGCTTACTATATTAAGTAACAATACCAGGTCCCAGTAACAATTCACACTTGAAGATTATAAGATTACACAGGTATATAGTAATGTGCATATACTGCCAGCACAGGCCGCCAGGGGGCACCACTGCTCTCCATTACTACATGTTAGTATTTTAATACCTGAATTGAGGGATACTGTAGAAACAGAGATAATGAAGATAAAGTAGGGATAACGACTTAATGGGCATGGAATGAATGATCAAGGGAGACATCTGGCTACCTCAGAAAATTGCTCCCATGATATGCCTGGCAAAATTCCTGGGGCCCAGGCAAACGCCTTTAACCATAGGGGGCCTATTAACACCTGGCCACAAATTGACCATTCC
>JAAUYG010144299.1_pt1 | contig 17662 bp, 20 predicted proteins | sample 7278091 | NCBI WGS metagenome assembly JAAUYG01 (sample SAMN14350201, study PRJNA611818) | marine sediment metagenome | isolation source: surface marine sediment (0.6m) | place: French Polynesia: Moorea | collected 2018-08
GATAGGAACTTCAAATGAGTCCTTTTCTGCGTAAAAAATCATAGGCAATATTTTCGATATATGCAATCTTTTCACCTGAAAGTTCATTACTTGTATTTAAGCTCTCGTTCTCAAATTTTGTGTCTATATGAGCTATCATTTCAGATATCTCGTGATGATTAATTCTTCCTTCTAACGATGACAAAATGTCGGAACAATCACGATGTTTTTCAAGTAGCATTGGGCTTGCTATAATGCTTGAATAATAACGTCCAAAACAAGATTTATTGTCTTTTAATAGTCGAAAAGTACGGTCACGGTTATTAATCTGTGGATCAGTAGTAAAACCATCAGCAACATGTACTTCTTCATCTTCAAGAGATGAAAGAACTTTTTCGTGTTTTATTTCAATCACATTTCCTCTTTTAATTCCAAGACCATAACCATTAGGGTCTTTAAGTATTTCAAAACCATTTGCTCGCCTTAAAAAACCAGGCTCACCTCCAAATTTGATATTTTTACAAGATTGTAAATCAGAGATAGTCTCAAGATGTTTAGAGCTGGCATAATCTTCTTTTACCACTATGTTCCAGTCATTATAGAAGCCTAAATAGCATATCCATGTTACAAGTTTTGTTTTTTGATCTGAACATGTATATAATTTGTTAAATTCTGAAATTGTTTTCTTAGCTTCCTCTGCATTGGGGGTAAGGTTAACAATATATTTTTTTCTTATCTTTTTATCAAGATATAAAAGATAAGAAAAGTATAATTCTAGACCTTGCCAAGTATAAGCAGGATAAATATCAAGATTACCGATAATAACATTCAAAATATTATCATCAGAACCACCAGAATTATATTTTGGAGTTATTTGACAATCAGATTTTCTTTCCCTAAGAAATTGATAAATAATTGCACAAAGAATAAGTTGTTCAGTATAGCCTTGACATCCAATAATAATTTCTTTCGGATCTCTTGGATTTATTATTTTTGTAAAAGATCGTCTTGAGTCTAGAAATCCTGGTAATTTTTTAAATCCAACTAATTTGAAAATTTTTGATATAGATTTTATAATTTCTATACTTTTTGATATAGATTTTATAATTTCTATATTTTCATCCTTTATAGTTTTTGTAGACATATCTAACACAAACCTCCTATGTTATATTTCACTTAAATTCAGCTATTATTTTTTTGATTTTTATTATTGTTCATAAAAAATCAAATGATAATTTAGTTTCAGTTTATATATACACAATTGACAAAAAATCATAGAGTATGTGTAAAACTCACTCAAGCTGTATATATTGTATTTCTTGTTTTTGAGAGTTATACAAAAAAAAAGTTAGATTTTACATTTCTTTATATAGTTTTATTGGTCTTAAAATCCTTACAGAGTTGAGCATTGGATGTGACACTACCCTGTGGCAAACCCGCACGGGCTTCTCTCCTTTCAGGCTCTTTATGAGTACTATGACAAGTGATTAGAGTGGGAATGTCATCTGCCCAATCCAATATTGGTTATTGAACCATTTGGTGAGTTTTTGCCATTCTTTCTCTTGTTTGTAGGACTTGAGTGCTTAAACTTTTATTAATATTTACGCCGTGTGCAACTAAATAGACATGGTCAAAAAAATATAATCAGCGTGCGGGAGTTGAAGGTACTATTTCTCAAGGTGTTCGTGGTTTGGGTTTACGAGAATGCCGTTATGTGGGTTTGGACAAAGTTCGTTTACAGCACATCCTTACTGCGACTGTGATGAATGCAATTCGACTATTTGCTTGGTTTGAGGGCGTTCCTTTAGCAAAAACTCGTGTTTCTTCCTTTGCCAAATTAGCTCCTGATTAGCTGTGGCTCTTTCTATCTGTTGGTGATCGCTATTTAGGCTTTTGTTAAGTTCGTCAACAGTGTCAGCAAGTATACAATAAGCCCCGTTAAGAGAAAAAAATTGAGTGTACCAATTAAACCTACTGAAAATTAGTAGCCTCAAACCCCTGAAAACTCGTTGTAAATCTCTTTTTGTATCAAAAGCTACAGATTTTTAAAAGATAGATATATACAAAATATATAATTAAGATGCATAATATATAATTAAGATGCATAAAATATATTTTGTATATCTTAAAAATTTATTAACCGACATCTTATCCCTTAATGCTGGTTAACCCAGAAGAATATCTAGTGAGAGACATCAGAAGCTAGCGACATGGAACAAGACATTAATTCTGAAATTCAAACTCAACAACTGCATAATGAAGTCGAGAATCTTCTTGAAATCATTGAGATAAATCATCCAGAAATCGCTCAAAAAGCCAAAAACGCTCAAAATTACGAGGAAAATTCTCAAAATTACGAGGAAAATTCTCAAGATTACGAGGAAAATTCTCAAGATTTTTCATTATATTTATATAAAATACTACGTACCTGTTTGTTTGCTAATCCCAGTGACTACCATGGAAAAGCGAAAGTATCGCAATATTTCGCTGAAAATCTCCGTAACACCGCAAAAGTTATGAGTGTCAGCAATTTTATTAATGTATTATTCACATCGCCTTTAATTTACTACTTTTTCAGTCCTGGGGGAGCTTTTCTAGCTTTTTTAGCCACTCTAGGTTCATGTTTAGGACTTCAAGCTTTTTGTAATATAACATCCGCTACTGTTGCCAGACGTACATCACAAAATAAGTTTATGCCATTAATTGCAGCTTTTGGTTTAATACTAATCAATGGAACTTTAACAATAGGTTCTGGTATAGGTTCTGAGTTAATTAACAATCAAAATGCAATAGCTGAAACGTATTCAAAGAAAAAAGTTGATGAGTATTTTGAAAACCTAAAAAAAGAAGGAGAAAATGAGAATCCTATATACATTAGTCGATTTGAGGAACTTAGTCAAGAGTGTAATCAAGAAGAAATTAGATTAAAATCCGCAAAAATAGGAAGTCCTGAAGCAAACGAAATTCACCTTAGCCTATATGGAACATATGAGCAAAGACAAGAATGGAACAATGGGAAAGATCTTTCTAAAATAGATCCAAATGCAGCAGGCTCTTTACCTACATGTCATGCAGCAGATGCTTTTAAATATCTAGCCAACAAAGATAGAAAGAAAAAGCATCAAGAATACATAAACGCAATCGAAATTAGAAATAAATTAGGAAGTGATCTTGAGTTTTTAAAAACAGAAGCAAAGCCAATTTACCAAAACAATTTTACTGAAAGAGGAGAATTAAAAAATGGTAATTATGCAATTCAAATCGCTTTGTTGAACATTTTAACAAATATCAAAACCCATCAGTTTGACAAACTAGGATTTTCTCTTTTTCTTTTTACTATATCTACAATTACAAGTTTAACTGCCTGTTTTTTAGCAATTTCTTTATCTTATCTACCTGAAGCAGAAGAGACTAATTCTAAGAAATTAGAAGGAGAAATAGACCGATTACTTAATTATTATATGATGGACTTGCAAGAAAAACATCGTCAAGAAAAACAATTATTATTAAATCAATTAAATCTAGAGAAAATAATGAGCGAACCATCCAAGAATATCCCTGACAACAATAGAAATATTAATCAGAATTCTGATTCCCTTGTTGACCCCACAAAATATGATGAATTAAAGGAACTAGATAAAATACATGATTATCAGAAAAGACTTTTAATGTACTTTACTGAATATCTCGAAGAACAAGGTGTTAACAGAAGATATGCAACAATATTTAAGACTGCAGAAACGGCCTTGTTAGAGAATATTTCCTCCCCTAAAGATTTATATATCAGACTAGTTTCAAAAAGCTCACAACAAAGCTCACAACGTGAAAACAAAAAATGAAGACAATTGCAATTATAACTCTCCTACTTTTTGGGAGTATTGGGATTATTGGCATAATTTCTGAACGCCCCATTCTAATGACTATTGGATTGGGAGGATCTGTATTTACGATGGAGGTTGGCAAAAACAATAATCATAATTCATAAAAATACAATTTGGCGTTGCGACAGCAAATGACTTTGTTGGCGAATGTGCTACATTCTAGCTTACACAAGGTATTACCAATAACTAAACCTAAGATTTTTCGTTACTGTATTACTGCTAATTTCAGTAAAGATTACTTTCGCCAACAGAATCAGCAAATGGACAGAAAACAACGCTGGACGTATAATTCGATAACACAAAATCTTAAAACGCTTGCTATACAGTGGATTTACTGATTTTATGATCGATATTTTTGATTAGTCAATATCAAAGTAAGCATGGACTAGACGATTCCGCATTCCAATGATGTCTGCCCAAGGAATTTGTGGGTGTCTTTCCCGACACTCTGATGAAATATTTGCAGCTGCCTCACCAATGATTTCGATTGCTCTAACCATTGCAAAGACCAACATTCGGTTACTGTCCAAAGTCTGGCGATCACACCCTGCGATAAAACCCCGTGCCTCAACTGCTGCGTCCTTCATATGTTTTAGCCGAGTTGGATCGTCAATCTTGGACATACTGTACCACTGCTGTTTCTAAAACTTCCTGGCGAAAATAGGGACTCAATTCTGCTGGGGTGCGGAGGTCTATCTGCCTACCGTCAAGCATTTCCGAGAGTTCCCTTTCCATCTGGGCGAGATCGAAGTACGTAACCTTAGCTCCAGACAAAAACTCTACCAAAAAGTCAATGTCACTCTCAGGCGTGAAATCCTCCCTTAACACCGAGCCAAACAACAACAGTTTGCGGATGTGATGCCGCCGACAGAACGCAGCAACTTTGTCCTTCGGAAGTGCGATGGGTAACTGTTCTAACGTTTGCATCGAGCTGTTTTCTCCTGAGCGTTAGACTTTGAGAATCAAGATTTAAGTTTTCAATAATTTCGTAGTTATATTGTCTAGGGTAGCATTTTGAGCTCACCGAACTGGAAATCAGAGTGTGCGATCGCTGATTAGTTGAACTTAAAAGTTGAAGGGCGATCACCTCTTTTAGATGATGCAGTTGAGGAATCAGGGAGAACGATCGCATGTTGATAAAGATGAGAAGGCGATCGCTATTTAGTAAGCTAATCCACATAAAAGTTGCATATTTATTAGCTAGGGAAAAACCGTATAACTTTCTCCCGTCTCCCGCTCTCCCCGTCCCCCCATCAGCCTAAATTAGCAAATTCGATGTTGACTAGCTTAACAGTGCTTGGCTCTTCTGAGAAATTTTTTGACAGCAATTATAGTTTAGCTATTATCTTCAGAATCTTTCTCTGCATCTACCTTGGGGACGATATCTGGACGCTCGGTATTTTCCCAACCCGCAGGACGTTTGGAATTGTACCAGGCGATCGAGCCGATGGATACAGCAGCAATAAATCCAACTACATATACAGCGACGAAATAGGTAGGAAACTCTCCTGCTACTGCGAATAGTAAACTCATATTTGAAAACAAGTAATTTTATCGTTAATATTTCGTAATATTATCAGAAATCGAGTTCCAATAGTCGAAATTGACATCCTCCCTCAATAAATTGAGGGATTCCTAGAACAAGGTAAGTTGCTCAAAGGATGGTACTCGTTTCACAGATAATTGCTCAGAGCAAGCCCCAAGTCTAATATTATCTCCACGAGGGCTGTGTCCCAGCCCTTCGGACGAGCGTGGAACAAGCCGAATACGATTCGGCGTTTCCGCTCGCCCAAGTAGTCTCATTCCTTCAGTGCGGATATTTTGTGCTGCTACTTCATCTCTTATGTGAGTAGTTGAACACTTTTCGCACGTCCAAATCCGCTCACCCAAAGTCAATTCTTGATATTTATGTCCGCAGTTTGAACACAGCTTACTTGAAGGAAAAAATCTACCTACTTCTACTAAAACGCCACCTTTTTTCTTTAGTTTGTAGTCGAGAAAATTAAGGAACATTCCCCATCCAGATTGAGCAATAGCTTTACTCAATCTACGGTTTTTTAACATTCCTCTGATGTGTAATGATTCGACTGCTACGACTTGGCTTTCGTCAGTAATGCGTTTTGATAATTTGTGTAAAAAATCCTGCCGAGCGTTCGACAGTCTTTCATGTACCCTAGCAACTAATTGTCTTGCTTTGTTTCTTCTGTTACTACCTTTTCTTCTCCTCGATAATTGTTTTTGGTGTTTTCTCAAGCTTCGCTCGTGATGCTTTAGCCATTTAGGATGTTTTACAGAATAGCTATTGAATCCGTTATGGCAATAAACATAATCTTTTAACCCTAAATCGATACCAGTAATCACACCATCTGTAGAAGATTCTACTTCGGGTAATTCATCATTTAAACCAATAGCAGCAAAATATTTTCCCGACGGAGTAACACTAATAGTTACTGTCTTAATAGACCCTTTTATTTCTTTAGTAATGACCGCATCAATTAAACCTACTTTTGGTACTTTAATCTGATTGCCAACCACTAAAACATTTTGAGGAAAACTAATTGATTGCTTGTTAGATTTAGCTTTGAATCTTGGTTTTTTGGCTCTACCTTCAAACCAATTCTTAAAAGCTTGCTCTAAGTGTTTGGATGCTGCTTGTAGAACTTGAGAATAGCAATCGGTTTTTAACCAAGGTAGTTCTTTCTTTAGCTTAGGAAGCATGGCGTTAAGCTCGGTTCGCTTTAACCATCTTCCTTGGCTAGAACGGTGTTCGTACTGCAATGCTAAAGAGCGATTCCACCAAAAACGAACGCAGCCAAATTGTCTAGCAAGTAGCTGCTTTTGTTCGTCGCTTGGATAAATTCTAATCTTCATTGCTTTTCTCATGAGAGAATAATACCATGCAAGTTGTGGGGGCGTTACAATAGAACAGCTAAGAAAGTATGTTGAGCAGCAAGATAGACCTTTACCCGATCAACCCTGTCCGTGATTCATCACATCGATAAATCGAGAGACTTCTCACGGAAGAAAGTTAAAGATTCTTTGCTGGCAAAGGATTCAATCTAGCGATCGCTAAAGGAATAGTTATCACAGATAATTTTAGTATCCAAGGAGCGCAAATTAGCGTTACCAGAAAAAAAGCTACAGACGTAAACTTAGTAGCAGCTTTGAAAACATCATCCTTAATTATAGAACTAATATATAGTGCGATCGCCGCGACAAATAAAGTCACTAATGAAAGCGCGAACATCTTATTTTCCTCATGTTGTTAATTTGTGGTGCGTTCCTTCTGTTTTTGAGCAAACATACTTCCGTCCCAATCTTAACCGCTATTATTTAGTCACGAAGAGATGAACGATTATATTATCTTAATATTAAGATAATATAACTTTCTTGTTTTTTGTCAACTCATAAGTAAAGCTTAATTATCAAGCTGACAGTTGAAGATAGATTACTGACTACTGGTTACTGATTTACGATGTTGCTCAAACCAATATTGACAAGCAGAGCTTAATTCTGCTCTTTCTGCTGCGCTAATGCTCTTAGGATCGAAACGATAACGGTAGTGCAGTTTAATAATTGAGTCGAGGTTATTAATTAAATCTGAAGTTTCTGGAGTGCTTTGTAGCCGTATCATCCAATCTTGCCAAGTTTCGGCGCGATCGCGTATCAAGCCTAATTTATTTAATTCTTGTTCAATAAGATAAATCTCCGAATCTTGTCCTATGGTTAGGCTAGCAGCATCTTGCTGATTGATTCTACGGGCGGTTAAATGTCTTCTCTGCCCCTGACGATTAAACTGTCTAACTATGATGAAAGCTAAAGGAAGGGCAAACAACCACAGATATTTTAATTTACCTATATTTTGGAATATGGTTAGTAACTGGGAGAATTTGAACCAGAGGAACGATCTGAGATCTTGAAGATACTGCCAATCAGATGCAGCACGATCTTCGATCGCGATCCAGGAGGAAGGAGTAGTATCAAAGATTCGCCATTTACCATCAATGTATACTTGCGTCCAAGCATGAGCATGGCGAGCACGCACTATATATTGCTTCTCGAGACTGCTTAATTCGTGAACAGAATAACCAACAACGTAACGAGTGGGAATTCCCACACTACGTAATAACAGGGCAGTTGCTGTGGCAAAATATTCGCAATGTCCCGAACGGTGTTGCAACAAGAAAGCAGATAAAGGAGTTTTATTGTTACCCTGTCGCGCTAGTTTCAAGGAATAACTAAATTCAGTATTAAAAAACTTATTAACAGTGTTTAAGATTTCTTGGGGTGATTTATTTGCTAAATCTAGTTCAGTTGCTATTTGGTTTATAGCTGGTTGTTCGACATCAAGTATTTCCAGATCTTCTGCTGCGGGAAGACTATCTACAGAAAGGTTAGGATCGTACTGGATTTGATAAGACAACAAACTGGGTTCAGCTAAGATTTGTACCGTACCATATTGATTTTGTTCAATTTTCTCCACAGGTAATTTGGCTACTTGAAAGCTACCGTCGGGAAGTTTTAATAAACCTTGACCATCATCCAGATTTTCTCTAACGGTTATTTTTCTCTCCTTGGGAGATGCATCTGTCAGATGCCAAGTAGTCTCATCTTTTCCAGGTTTAACAGGCATAAATTTCGCTTTAGCCGCGCCCCAAAACCCTGAAGTATATCTGTTATAGGTTGCTCGTCGCAGTAGGTTAGGTGCGATTTGTCCAGATGCAGGTTTAACTCGCAAAACAATTTTATTAGACTGTTTAACTGAGCCAATATCACCAATTGCTGTACTAATCTGATTAGGATCGCTTTGAGGACGATAAAAACCGTAGAAAAACCTGGCGGTATTTTGTGCAAGAGCTATTTGTAAACGATGCAATCCAATATGCCCTACTGTACCTAAAGCTGTTGCTAATAGTAATAAAGATAAAAAAACTAAATAAGAAAATCTTTTTGATCTAATAGAATTAAGAGCTAAGCTAATTAAAATAACAATGGAAATATAAAAAGACAATTCTCTGACATTGGCAGCACTAGCAGCCAAGATACAGATAGCAAAATAAGGATAAGTTAGATCAAGTGGAAAAAGCTGTTGCTTATTATTTTGCTCTTTAAAAAATAAGAGAGCATGGATATCGACAAAATCGCTTGTAGAATATGCCTGGGCAATTACCAGAGGTGCGCAAATTACAGGAAGCCACTGAAAAAAACTAAAAATTAATTGCAAAGAGCGATCGCTAATAAATAGATAAATCAGCACTCCTACCAACAACACAGTACAGATATGGGAAGTCTGGCGGAAATCTGCTGTAGTTAAATCCCATTGCCAATTGATATAGCGAGAACTTTCATAAATAATTGCTAATGGAATGGCTATAATCCAAAAACCCGTTTGCCAACCCCAAAAAATTATTGTTGCACCGAGTAGAAATGGAAGAAGTTTCATAAATTAAGTAATAAGTAATAAGTAATAAGTAATAAGTAATAAGTAAAAAATATAATCAAAAATAAGATTGCTACAGTAACAGATAACAGCTAATAGCTAATAGCTTGAACAAATATTCATTAATGCTGTTTGTATTTTTTCTCTAGGTAATAAATAAAAGTTTTCTAAGTCGAAATGACTAAATTGCTTTTCTTCTTCAGTAATCAACAAAACTAACAGAGGAATTTTAAATTCCTGGAGATAATTAACTAATTTCTTTCTCTCTTCATCCCAACTAATAAAAATACAGATACAGCCACTTAACATTGATATTCTTTCTGTTACCGCAGCCGTTAGATAATCAAAAGTTTTATCCTGACAAGCCGTAACTCCTGCTAGGATCTCTAACATTTGTTCGCTGCTACCTAAACCTCTTCCTGAAGTGAAACAATAGGATTCTAAACCGACAAACATTAAATCTAATAATGACTCCTGGGTATGAAAATCACAGGCAAAAGATGCTGCTACGGAAACCGCCTCTTCTAAGATTTCGCTGTGACTCTGAGCTTGAAAAGTATCTAAAATTAGGGCGTGTCGGACAAAATATTCACTTTGTTCTTCTTTTACTACTGGTTTTCCTGTTTTTGCCCAGCTTTTCCAATGAATATTACGCAAAGGATCTCCTGGACGATAATCCCGCAATGAGACAAACTCTTCGGAGTCGCCGACGGAGGAGGCTAGGCTAACAGTACCAGATTGAGACATTCTAGAGCCTGGTAGGTTAATTGCTGGTAGCTGATAACGTTTGGGTAAAACTAATAGTGATTGCGGTAGGCTGATGGTTTTTGTGGCATTAAATAAATTAAAAGGATCGGCACGTAAAACTGTAATTCCTGTAAGTCTGACTACTCCTCGATGGGTTGGGGTAATTTCGCCACGGATTTTGGTTTCGCTATGGGGTTGAAGAGTAGGTAAAGCGATCGCTTTAGTTTTTGCTTTTCGTTTTTCGGCGATCGCTTTTAACCAACGGAAATAAATATAAGTTAGAGAATTAATAGACCCTTTTTTAGTAGAAGATTTTATTATTCGCTTAAATTCGACTAAACTAAACTTAGGATGGCTAATCTCTTCGATAAATTTTAAACCTGATTGTATTTTTTTAGTATTATTATTTAGTACCAGTCTATAAGATAGTTTTACACCAACAGTAGCAAATCGTGGTAAGTTACGCTGTGCGCTAAAACGATAACGAAAATAAAAGCTATAGGCGAGGGCAATAATTAAAATAGCTAACAGGAAAGTAAGAACTTGATACGCCATTGTCTGCTTGGTATCTAAACTGATAATTGCAGTAGCTACCAGACAAACTAAAATAGCTAAACCGCCAGGAGTGAAACGTCTAAGTAACCACTGTTGTATTCGATAGCTAAAACAAAATAGACGATAGAGAAATTTCATCTTGATGGCAGAATAGCAATTGAAAATTAAAACTCTATATTGGCACAACTCAAATTAAAGTCATCAGAATCCCACTAAGATGAAGTCCGCTTAATTAGTTCTAAAATAATTGAAAGTATCAATGGAGCGCAATTATTTTGATAAGCTCCAAAAACCTATTGAGCAGAACAATACAAGCTTAACTTGTTACAGCAATCCCCGATAACGAATAAACAATAAAATAGCAGCCCAAGAACCCAATGCCACTTTTATTGCCACAAGAATGTTGAGCAGAGGAATAATACCACCACTTAACAGCGTACCTAATTCTCCTTGGGGTAATTCCCATCCAATGAGGGTGAAAACTGCCAGAACAATAAAAATCAGAACGGAAACTTTTTCCCAGATAGCAGCATTCCATTTTTTATAGATGGCTTCCATCAACTGAGATGATGAGGTGATCGCAATTAGACCGATCGCTGTTCCACCTGCTACCCCTGCCGCAAAACCCCCACCAGGACTGAGGTGACCCCGAAGTGCTAGTTCAATACTCACTAGTGCAGCAATGGTTGCTCCCAGACGCGCCAGTACAATTGAAGGGCGATCGCTAAATTGATATACTGTTTCAGTGGGTTGTTCATTTGCCAAGAGAAAACGCACCCCCAAAATCGCGATCGTAAATACTACTACTTCAAAGATCGTGTCATAGAGTCGATTCCGAAAAATGATACCAGAAACCGTATTAGATACTCCACTATCTTTTACTATCGATTCCACAATAGAAATTTCCTCCCATTCTGCTGCTGGATTGGGCATAATCAGCATTTTGACGAACAATGCTATTCCTGCTGCCATATAAACCCACTTCATTAATGTTTATCCTCCTCATTTGATACAGTTACATAGTCTAGAGTTGTTTCGGGAAAGGTTAGCTCGGTTTTCATAATCTCAAACAGACGACGCACTCTAATTGTGGTGTGATAGGTTTGCCTAATATCTATTCCTGTCGTACTATTCTGGTTTTGTGTGTCTACTTGTTCTTGTTCTTGTTTAATACAGGTAGCGTGAACTTCTTTAGCCATTAATGCTTGTTCTAAGGCTTTTGAATTGGAATATTCAACTATTTCAAGACGTAAATGATATTTATTAATAACTTTTCTCAAATTGGCTATTAGTTCTTCAAAATAACTTTCTTTTTCTATTTTGAACTCTTTCAGTATCCCCAGACGCATCACTAAAGAGGAACGAACTGCAACCACATAAAGAGTAACTGCTAACATCGTACCGACCAAAGCTTCCGTCAAAGCTACGTCCGCAGCCCCCAAAATTGCATATACTAATGCTGATACTGCTCCTAAAATAGCTCTGATGACCAAAGCATTATAGGGATTAACTTGAAATACCAACATTAATGCTGCTAAAGGTAGTAAAGCTACTATGACATAAACATAGTTATCAATCATTTTTCCCCCCACTACTAGAACAGTATGCTAAGACATATCCCAGCACCGTATTCCAAATTGCTAAAGTAATAATTGCCAGAAGTAATAACGGCCATTCACTAGGTATCTTTAGCAGTAAACCTACCACTATAGCCATTGAGCCAAGGGTATCAGCTACTGAAAGACTGTGAAGTTTGAATAAAACCGATCTGTTTCCTATGAGGGGGAATGTTCCCCAAAACCAGAAGATAATCCCGATAACCATCAGGCCATAACTTAAAATGTCAATCATATGTCAATCATGCTTTGCTTAACTGTTTGATTAAATGTGCCAGTAACATTAATCCCGCTTCCCCGACACTCAAAATAATTACTGTAACTACCCCAATCGACACTGTTTAATTAAATGCGCTAGTAACATTAATCCTGCTTCCCCGACACTCAAAATAATTACTGCAACTACCCCAATCGACCAATCATCCCTCAAAACAGAGATAACCAGCATCATAATCGAGGTTTTAGTAGCAATGCTGGCAAATGCGAGCATTTTTTGCCAGATATTATCATCCTGCCAAGCTTCATAAATTGGTATTAGCAAAGCCAAAATCATCGCTATTAAAATCGAATCCATATTTTTTCCTTGAGAATGTGAGTTGTTGATAGGGGCGAACTACCGTTGGCCCGTACGGTGATTAGTTACATCAATTTGAAAAATAATTTGAAAAATAATTTCACCGCGTCTGTGCCCCTTTTTGTCTTCGCGTCCCCTTTTTCCTCCGTATTACCCGATGTACTTGATACCAGCCGTCTTCTTCGTATTTTGTGACAATGGTTTTAGGGGTAAAAGTAATCAAAAATATATCCAGAAATACAAGTCCTGGTGTCCGCTGGGGTTTGACTCTTTCCTTGACGATATCTTCTTCGTTGTGGGGACGAAGCATAATTTCGATCGCTTCAAAAAATGCTTGGGGAATTGCCACAACAATTTCCCCCAATACTCGCAGCCAATCTTGTAACTTTCCTGGGGATGTAGCACCACGAGGTAGTAATAAAGCGATCGCCACACCGATGATGATATTTGCCAAACTAAAATCGGCAGTGAGCAAAAACCAAATTGTCAGTCTTAGTACTATATTAAGAATTGTGATCGTGTCCATATTGTCCAGAAAAGTAAGATTAACATTAGTGCCATAACCCCAATCAGATGATCGAATTTTTCAATCGCCCTTGGTAATTTGATTACCGATTTCTTAAAAATCAGCAGATATGCCAGCCAACCAATAGCTATAGTCGCCAGTGGTTTAATAGTATTTTTGAGGGTGTAGGCTTGGTAATAAACACCATTTGCTGCAATTAATCCACCAAGTAAAATAACCATTGCCCACCAAAATCCAGGAGGTATTTTGCTTTTTTCTTCGCTCTTTTTGTGGGGTAAAAAGATGAATTTAGCAAAGGAAATTGCTGTTCCCAATGCAGCAAGATTCATCCCAACAACCTGCCAAGGTAAGAGATTTTTAGTAGTCAATACCTTTGCACCAAAGCCAGAAAGCAAGGGAAAACCAGAGATAGAAAAACTAGCAATAACTAAAGCAATCCAGATCGGGGTGTCAATAGGCTTGTACTGTAATTCTTTAAAGTTACGGCTAGGTAAAACACCTGCAATTAAAAACAGTGCAGATTTGACTAAACCATGAGTCAGGGCATAAAAACCAGCTACCACTGGCGCAGCAAGCACAAAGCCTAACTGAGAAATGGTGTGAAACGCCAACATTCGCTTAGTGTCCTTTTCAAATACGGCATATCCCACTCCTAAAAGTGCCGTACTAACACCAAAAAACCTCACCACAGGATCTATCTCTTCCAACATCAGCGCACAACGCACCAAAGGAAATACCCCTGCTTTGACCACAACACCCGAAAGCATTGCCGAAACGGGACTTTGCGATTCCGAGTGAGTTAAGGGTAGCCACAACCCCGATACAAAAATACCCCCCTTTGCCAACAGTCCCAAAAAAATTAAAGCGATCGCTTCTGGGGGCGAACCACGCAAACCTATAAAATTAAAGGAATGATGAGCTTGATAGACTAGAACCGCACCTACAAGATAAAACAGCATTGCTGTATTGCTGACAAACAAATAGCGCAAACCCACCCAAATCGATCTGTCTGTACGAGAATAAGCAATCAGAAGAAACGAAGCAATACTAATTACTTCTAACGCCACATACAAACTAACAAAATCAGCACAGATAAAAGTAGCGTTGACACTGCCATGCAAAATCACCATCTGCATATAGAAAAAAGGCTTTTTCTCACTTTGCCAACAATACATAATCACTGCGCTTGTTACCAAAGCATTAGTTAAAATAAAAAAGCTACTTAATTGATCGACGATCAAAGTAACGCCGAAATTATCTAATAATTGTATATCTAAAGGCGAATTAGACAAAAATATCTGCACGGCATAGCCAGCAGAAAGCAATGCTATCGACAGTGCTAGAAGGCGAGCGAGTTTGGGAAATAAATAAATAACGAACCCAATAAAAAATGATGATGCTATCCAGGCGATTGTAATATTGGTCATAGCAGATTATTTTCTTCGTTCGCGTAGCGTCTGGGAACGAAAATCACCCCAATTTCCCTCGTAAAATTATCCTTTGGCAAGAATATTATTGATTCATACATGATTTTTAAAAGTAAATTTAAAGATCCAATCATACCCGCACCATCCAGAAGACTAAAATTAACATTAGTGACATAATCCCAATCAAATGATCGAATTTTTCGACCGCACGGGGTAACTTGAGAACTAACTTTTTAAAAATTAAAAGATATGTCAACCAACCAATAGCAATAGTTACCAGTGGTTTGACAGTGTTCTCTAGGGTGTAGGCTTCATAATAAAAAGCATTTACTTCAAACAATCCACCTAGTAAGATAACCATTGCCCACCAAAAACCAAGGGAGATTTTCTTCTTCGTCTCACCTTCTAGCTTTAATCTGGCATCACGATCAAAGGTCAGCTTTGGATCTGGTAAAAAGATAAATTTAGCAAAACAAATTGCTGTTCCCAGTGCAGCAATATTCATGGCAATAACCTGCCAAGGTAAGAAATTTTTGCTAGTCAATACCTTCGAGCCAAAGCCCGCTAGTATGGGAAAGCCAGAAATAGATAAGCTAGCAATAATTAAAGTAATCCCTATCTTAGGATCGATTCCCCGCTCTTTCAATTCCTGAAAATTACGACTTGGTAAAACACCTGCAATGAGAAACAGTGCAGATTTAACCAACCCATGAGTTAGAGCATAAAACCCTCCAACGACTGGTGCAGCCATGATAAAACCCAACTGAGAAACGGTGCTAAATGCCAGAGTACGCTTAGTATCTTGTTCAAATACGGCATAGCCCACTCCTAAAAGTGCGGTGCAAACACCAAAAAACCTCACCACAGGATCTATTTCTTCTAACATCAACGCTAAACGTACTAAAGGAAATACACCCGCTTTAACCACAACTCCCGAAAGCATTGCCGAAACGGGACTTTGCGATTCCGAGTGAGTTAAGGGCAGCCACAAGCCCGATATAAAGATACCCCCCTTTGCCAACAATCCTAGAAAAATTAGGGAGATCGCTTCTGGAGGAGAATCGAGCAAACCTGAAAAATGAAAGGAATTATTTGCTTTATACACCAGCACTGCCCCCACCAGATAAAACAGCATCGCTGTATTGCTGACAAAAAGATAGCGCAAGCCCACCCAAATCGATCTATCTGTACGGGGATAAGAAATAAGAAGAAAAGCAGCAATACTAATTACTTCTAACGCCACGTACAAACTAATAAAATCGGCACAGATAAAAGTAGCGTTGACGCTGCCATGCAGAATAACTATCTGCATATAGAAGAAAGCTTTTTTGCCCGTTTGCCAACAGTACAGAATAACTGCGCTTGTCACCAAAGCATTAGTTAAGATAAAAAAGCCACTTAATTGATCGACGATCAAAGTAACGCCGAAATTATCTAATAGCTGTATATTTAAAGGCGAACCCATTAAAAATATCTGCGCGGCATAGCCAGCTGAAAGCAATGCTATCGACAGTGCTAGAAGACGAGCGAGTTTGGGTAATAAATAAATAACGAACCCAATAAAAAATGGTAAAGTAATCCAGGCAATTGGCAAAGCCAGGGCGTTGTGGGAGATCGTCATATTGCTCATGGTGTATTATTTTCTTCGATCGCGCTAGTTTCTAAAGTAGGATTATCTTTTGCCAACTTCATCACACACACCAGCATTAAAGCTTGAATTGAAAAGCCAATCACAATCGCGGTCAAGATAACCGCCTGGGGAACAGGATCGGCATAAGAAACCTGATTCGCCTTGGCAATAATTGGTGTAAACAAACCATCCCGAGATGCCACTAGTACGTAATAAGCAATAACCCCCGTACTCATGATGTCCATCGAGATAATTTTCATAACTAGATTTTTCTTAAATATTATGCCGAAAAATCCAAATAACATAGTGGCTAAAACAAAGGCTTCTAACATTGAGATTAGTTGTTAGTTGTTAGTTGTTAGTTGTTAGTTGTTAGTTGTTAATTGTTAGTTACTAATATGACTAATTACCAACTATCAATGACTGTTAAATAGCATTTTTTAGTAAAATTAACACAGGAAAAAGTAAAGCAATCCGCAATATAAGTCTAAAACCAAATTGCAATTCTTTCTCATTGGAGGTATCTATAGGTAGAATTTTAGAATCTGGTTTAATAGTATTAGGAACTATAAACAGTACTGTTATCGTATAAACAATAAAATAAAACCAAACTAAAGTATTTTTATCTGACACAAAGTAATTCATTATGTTTTTTGTCTTTTTAATACTGATTTGATCGTATTTTTCAAAGAAAATGAAGAGAAAATTGAAACCCAGTATAAATATTATTACTAGGTTTACAGATTACAGATTACTGACTACAGATTACTGATTATCGATTACTGATTACTGATTACTGGTTGTTCTATCAATTGTTCCTCGGCTTTAAAAGCAAAACGTAACAGCGGAGGAGCAATAAAAGTAGTCAGAATCACCATGATAATAATTGCTGCTTGTAATGGTTTATCCAAAACACCACTAGCTGCACCAATACCAGCAAAGACTAAGCCAACTTCACCACGGGGAATCATCCCAATTCCAATTGCTAAACGATTGATTTTCTCTTTACCAAAGATTGCCCAACCAGTAATAACTTTACCGATAATAGCTACCACAATTAAGAAAGCTGCAATAACTAATCCTTGACGATTATCGGCACTGGTAGGATTAAGGACGCTGAGATCGACTCTCGCACCAACAGAGACAAAGAAGATGGGAACTAAAATGTCAGCAATGGGGATAACTTGTTGGTCTAATTCTTTACGTTTGTCAGTTTCATCTAATACCAAACCAGCAGCAAAAGCACCCAAAATTGCTTCTAAATGAATTGCATTAGCTAAAAACGCC
>JAAUYG010227524.1_pt1 | contig 17659 bp, 19 predicted proteins | sample 7278091 | NCBI WGS metagenome assembly JAAUYG01 (sample SAMN14350201, study PRJNA611818) | marine sediment metagenome | isolation source: surface marine sediment (0.6m) | place: French Polynesia: Moorea | collected 2018-08
AATGTTCTTTGCGGATTAATCGCTTATTGTCATCAACCTAGGAAGCCTAGCCTTCGTCTTGATTGGCTTCTACCTCAATCTGCTTAATCTGCTTAACCCGAACTCAGGTTACTTATTAAAATTGATTGCGATATGGTACTTTACCTTTCTTTTTCTTCTTACCTTTATTTTTTTCGTAATCAATTTCTTTGAGTTTTTTCATAATGCGACTGAAATACTCTTTCATATATTCTTCGAGAGTAGTAGTTTCTTTAGGATCTAGACCAAAAGTTTCGTAAACTTCTTCCATTGGCGCATCTAAGGGTTTCCCACTTGCCAATACCTGTGCAAAGGTCAAACGATCTGCGGTGTTTTGTCCCCATTCACAAAAACGAGTAATACGACGCATCAAGCCTAAAACAGTTAAGGAAACGCGGGATATTCTGGAAGTTTTACCTGAAAGATTTTCGCAGAGGTTCATAATCTCATAAGCCCCCCAAGCTTTTGTTCCCACAACGGGAAAAGTTTTCTTCTCAGTAGCAGGTACTTGAAGAGCGCGGATAGCAAACTTAGCAATATCCTGAGTATTCATATAAGCAATGGGAGTGCTTTCTCCTGTTATCCAGACAACTTGTTCTTCCAGAATAGGAATTGCGTACTGAGCAATCAATCCCTGCATAAAGCCACAAAGTTGTAAAACAGTATAGTTTAAGCCAGATTCAGCCAGGAATAATTCTGTACAACGCTTAATATCCATCAGAGGAACATCTGGATACTTTTCAGCATTGAGAATGGAGAAAAAGATATATCTATCTACCCCAGCAGCTTTGGTTGCTTGAATTAAATTTACTTTACCTTCCCAATCCACTTCCCTTACACTTAGATTATCGGTAATTCTGGCGGTAGCAGCATCAATAACAGCATCTACCCCTTCTAAGGCTGAAGGAAGAGTTGATTTATCACATAGATCGCCTTTAACTAATTCTGCACCCCACTCTTTGAGAAAAGTAGCTTTGTTAGGGTTACGTACTAAACAGCGTACCTCATGATCTTCATCTAAAGCCTGACGAGCCACCTGTCTGCCCAAAGTGCCAGTTGCGCCAACTACCAATAATTTCATTTAAGGAATTTTGTAATATTTTTTAATGTTTCTCTAATAATTCTATCAAAGAGTCATTTGTTTGTTGATTTTTATTGAGTAAATATTGCTTAATTACAACTTATACAAGACTTTCTAATACTGCACCCACCACACGATGATCTTCGTCTGTCTTGAGCTTGTTTAAAGCGTCGATCGCGCTTTGCATCGAAGCAGAGCTAATCGTATCGGAATTATATTTACCTAAGGATCTAGCAACTTGAGCTCTAATCCGCCAAGATTCATCTTCTACTAGAGGCAAAAGTAATTTCAACGCCGCCTCCTGTTGCTCCGTGTTGGCAAAAAGACCTAAACAACTAATACAAGACTCCATTACAGGCTGATCGTCTCCTGATAAACCAATAGCGCATACATCCAATAGTTCTTGAGGACAATCTAGATCTGCTAAAGCAGCAATAATACTACGACGTACCAACCAATGATCGTCTTGCTCATACATTAACCTCAGATGAGAAATAGCTACATCACCATAAAAAGATAAAGAATTAGCAGCTTCTGCCCGCACATTAGGATCGCTATCAAGTTTCATCATTTCTAGTAATGCGGCAAAAGATTCAGAGCTTCGTTTTCTGCCTAATCCCATAGCGACAAAAGAACGTACTAAAAACTCTCGATCCTTGACATGATCTAAGAGTAGGGGGGCAGCAATATGTGATTCATAATTGCGTAACTCTCTAATTGCCTTCATTCTTTGCTGAGGATCGGAGTCATCCAAAGCAGTTTTTATTTGGTCGATATTCATGAGCAGAAAATTAAATTACAACTTTACTTTACTTTACATTGCTATTGATGATTAGCTGTCTTAAGGAAGATATATTAAGTAAGCCATTATTTCTTAAGACAAAAAATGCTCAGTGACAAAGTACAAAAACTAATCAAAAAGTCTTGTATTGTTAGCTTTGACAGTTGGCAAAATTATCCTTCAGAAGTGATTGATATTTTTCAGCAAGCAGATAATGAAGGACGGTATCTGACAGATGAAGATATAGAAAAAATTAAATCTGCTGTTCCTAGCTTGTCTAATAGTTTGGCTCAGGGAAAAGTATTGAGAGATAATGTTACCGAGATAGTATCTAAAGCAAGAAGTGTAGTTTTAGCTGCCAATCCGCAAATTCTCGAACCTGGAGGAGGTTTATATCCTCCGATGCGAGCCGAAGCTTGCTGGCGAGACTTTTGGCATTTTTTGCGCTGTATTAGTTATGGCATTAGTGGTCAATCAGTCGATTATACGAGCGATCGCGGTTTGGGCTATATGGAACAACTTTATCAAGAATTAGCAGTTCCCCTAGATGCAATGGTTTTAGGTTTGGAACAATTAAAACTTTTTAGTCTCAAAGAGTTTGAAGCAGCTCAACAAAATGACCTTGAACCCTATTTTGATCGCTTAATCAAATCGATGCGAAAGTTTTCTTCCTGAACGTGAATTCGACTTTTGTTCTGTATAAGTCTGTTATGAATAAATAAAATGAATAAATATGGGATTTGTATTTTTTGGGTTAAATAGCGATCGCTAGATTTTTCCTGTTTTAGATTGTGCTTTCATCCTTGACCCTTTCAAAATAGCCCCTGGGAGTAATCATCCAGTTGGCATAGTTACGGGTGGTAGTGTTGCCGATAATTACTGTGGTTAACATATCTATGGGGTGATCTAACATTTTTTCCAGGGTAGTTAAAATAACTTGTTCATCTTCTCGATATGCTCCATGAACGATCGCTACTGGGGTATCTGGCTGGCGATGTTGGGACAATATTTCTTGGGCGGTAACAATTTGTTGGGTACGTTTTTGCGATCGCGGATTATAGAGAGCGGTAATAAAATCTCCACTAGCTGCTGCGGTTAGACGTTTTAGAATTACTGACCAAGGAGTTAATAAATCACTCAAGCTAATGGCACAAAAATCGTGCATTAAGGGTGCGCCAACCCTAGAAGCTGCCGATTGCAGGGCAGAGATACCAGGAAATATCTGTACCCGAGGATTTTTACCATTCCAACCAGTTGCCTGTAATTCTTCTAATACCAAACCAGCCATGCCATATATACCACAGTCTCCAGAGGAAACTACCGCAACTGTCAAACCCCACTGAGCTAATGTTATGGCACGTTGCGCTCGTTGTTGTTCTTGGGTAATGGGGGAAGATTCAATTATTTGTCCCGAACGCTTCAAGGACTGAATTAAGTTGGTATAAAGACTATACCCAATCACAACATCAGCTTCGATAATAGCAGTTTGAGCGGCTGGGGTGATCTGTCCTAAGTTACCTGGACCAATGCCTATTAAATATAGTCTTCCTGTACGTCCAATATATTCTACTTTGGCTTGAGCGATCGCAACTGTCACTGCCCCTGATTGAGTTTCTGATTTAAAGATTTGTTTTGGTACTAATAAAGTACCTCCTGCTAGAATGGCAGCAGCTTCGGCAACGCTGGGAGTTCCCACTTCTTGTTGAACTACTTCTGATGGAGTAGGAACATCTACCTGACTTAATTGGCTAGCAGAAAAGGTTTTAAAAGCTAAATTACGTCGGCGACAGACTTCTAACAGTCCTGTCTCGTTAGCTTTAATGCTGATACTCGCAATTCCGGCGATCGCTTCGGTGGCTAGATGATAAGTTTTACAGGTTTCATCAATAGCTTTTTCCATGAGCTTCCTTGATGTTCCTCGTTCACAACCAATCCCCACCCATAACACTTTAGGATGCCACTGCACCTTAGGAAAATCAGATTGAGGCGCAAATTTTCTTTTAGTAGGACTAATCCAAATTCGAGCTTGGGGAGTAATCTCTACTTGGGACTCAGGAAAACCAAAATAAAATGAATGTTTTTCAGGCAAATGTTCTTGCCAGAGACTTGAACCAGCTTCTTGAATTACCTGAACATTTTCTTGTCTGGCGACTGCGGCCATTACCCCTGTCCAATCTCCTCCTCCCTTACGCCAACCATAGGTAAAGCCCAAAGTATCAACAGCAGGCAAGGATAGACTACTAGATGCCCCCGTAATAATGGCAGTTGCGCCAATTTGGCTAGCTATTAATTGGGCAAGTAAATCTGCTTTCCCTTGATGTCCACTACAGAGACTAATTACATAATCTCCTTGAGCATCAATTACAACTATGGCGGGATCTTCTGCCTTATTTTGCATTAGAGGTGCAATCAACCTGACCACTGCACCTGTAGCTAAACAAAAGATAAAAGCTCGATGTTCTGCCCAAATAGATGCTAGATGTTCTTTGAGAGAATTGTCATAGTATTTTGAATTCCCTTGCTTCTCCACAGAGACAGGCAACCACAACTGAATATCAGTATCTTGAGATAGAGGCCTCAGAACTCTTGCTGCTTGAGAGTGGGTTGCGATCGCGGCAAGTGGAGAAAACTGGTTGAAACAAGAAGTATCCAAAATGCTCGTTTCCTTATGTGGGCTAATTTGTTTAATTTATCAGCCAGATACAGCTATCCTTAATATCTTAATATAGGGTTAAGCTTAATCTAAAATTAACGGCTAGCACCACCAACTCTTAATAAAAATAAGGAGGATTGAACTTGGCGTAGATAACCTTCATTTTGAGTAGTTTCAGGAGCAAGTTTTCCTTGAGCGATCGCACCTTCAACTAATGTTTCTGCATTAATTTTACCTAAATAAACTGCCTGAATAAAAGTGGCATAACTGGGAATTCCTTCGCTAGATAGACGACCTTGATAGCCTTGAAACACTAAATCTGAAGGAGTTATTTCTGTTGCCATTGCTGGATTAGTAGCTACTACTAATAATGAGATGAAACTACCAAATAAAAGCTTTTTCATAACTTGAATTTTATTACTATTTTAATTAAGAACGCTGTTAGTATTAATTTGTTAAAGGCTATATGGCGGTTCTCGAAAAGCGTGAAGTACACCTCGGTTAAGATAAGTTCGGAGTTCGTAGTACTCGCTACGCGAGACGCTACGCTACGGAGTTCGAAAAATTTTGTACTTCACCTATTTAAGAAAGGCTTTATTTCACCTTTTGATTAATAAAAAATTATTGATAACAATAAATAAAAAACAAACTTTAGTCGTTTTTCTCTTAAAGTTAATCCTTACTAATAACAAAATATCATTAATGTTTTTTTTTCTAAAGCTTGTTATTTGAAATTAATGATAAATTCAAATATTATTATCTATTTTGTAAATCTACATGAGCGATCAAGTCTTCTCAATTTATCTTTAAACGAAACCAGCAAAAAAAGGAGCTTAGTTATACTAAACTCCAATAATTAATAATTAAGACTTAATAATTAAGACTTTTGCACTAAATTATCAATTGATTTTATCCATTCTCTGCTCATACTGAAGCTACGCTGGTAGACATTAAGTATTCCCCTAACCGTTGGGCTTTATCTGTTTTTTCCCAGGGTAAATCTAGATCATTTCTCCCAAAATGTCCGTAGGCAGCAACATTCTGATAAAAACAACCATTTCTTTCTTGAGGTAAATTACGCAGGTTGAGAGTCTGGATAATACCTGCAGGGCGTAATTCAAAATGCTGTTTTACTAATTCCAAAAGTTTTTCTTCGGCAATTTTAGCAGTACCAAAGGTTTCTATAAAGATGCTTACTGGTCTTGCCACACCAATGGCATAACTAACCTGTACCTCACATTTGTCTGCCAAACCAGCCGCTACAATATTATTCGCAACATAGCGACAAGCATAAGAAGCACTACGGTCTACTTTTGTAGGATCTTTACCAGAAAAAGCACCGCCGCCATGACGAGAATAACCACCATAGGTATCAACAATAATTTTGCGACCTGTCAGTCCAGAATCACCTTGAGGGCCACCAACCACAAACTTACCTGTAGGATTGACGAGAAAACGAGTTTTGTCGTCAGGTTTTAATTCTAAATCAGTAAATATAGGCTGAACCACTGCAGACCAAAGATCGTCTTTAATTTTTTTCTGCACAGCACTACCTTCAGATAGATCTCCAATGGTTTCTGTATGCTGGGTAGAAATTAAGATAGTATCAATTCCTACAGGTTTGCCATCTTCATATTGAACTGAAACTTGAGTTTTTCCATCAGGACGCAGATAAGACAAATCTCCTCCCTTGCGTACTAATGCCAAACGACGAGACATACGGTGAGCCAAACTGATTGGCATTGGCATCAATTCAGGAGTTTCATTGCAGGCAAACCCAAACATAATTCCTTGGTCGCCAGCCCCAATTTGATCTAATTCATTATCACTCAGGTTTTCCCGTTGTTCTTGAGCCGAGGTTACTCCCTGGGCAATATCTGGGGATTGTTCGTCTAGTGCAATCAATACCGAGCAGCTATCAGCTGAAAACCCGTTTTTCGAGTCATTATAGCCAATTTCAGCAATTTTTTTTCTGACTAAATTTACATAATTGACTTGAGCTTTAGTAGTAATTTCTCCTGTGACTAAAACTAAGCCTGTATTTACTACCACCTCTGCCGCAACACGGCTTAGAGGATCTTGAGATAATAAAGCATCTAAAATAGTGTCGGAAATTTGGTCGCAAATCTTATCGGGATGACCTTCTGTTACCGATTCGGAGGTAAATAAGTAGTTACGAGACAATTTGGTATAGCCCTCTATAAAATGTCATTAACAATGATGCTGGAATTTCAGCCCAAGTAATTCGAGAATTAAGCTATATGATACAAGCTTACTTTAAAGATTACAAAGTTTGAATTTCTGAAAGACTGGCAATTTGAATATCTGCCTGGGATAATCTACAGTTTCCGCTACGACATACACCAATTTTCCCTGCACTTCCTGCGGCCACTCCCATAGCAATATCTAGTTGAGAATCTCCTACCATTAGGGCTTGACTAGGCACAACCCCCAGAGCTTGACAAGCTTGAATAAAAAGTCGTGGATCTGGCTTGGTAATTGCATCGTCTACCCCCATATTTAGTTGGATATAATCTTCTAGCTGGTGACTAGCTACAAAATTTGTTACTTCTTTGGTAGAGTCTGCCGAAAGAATTCCCAATTTTACACCTTTATTTGCTAAAGATTTAAGTGTTTCTTTCACTTCAGGAAATAATGGCGCAGATTTGGGAGTTTTAGTCAAATACTTAGATTCAGATATTTCGGCAAAAGCTTCTTGGGCAATTTTTTTCGCTTCGTACCAGCTTCGTCCTGTTTCAGCAATGTAAGCTGCTGCAGCAATTTCGTTTTCAATTCGACTACCAACTGCCATCAAGCCTGTAGGATCTAAAATGTTGTCTTGGATACCAAATGCCATTAGCAATGGCTCTCCCACCCCAGGTATTTGAGCATCAATTAAGCGTGCTCTTTCAGTACCTACCTCTCGCCAAAATACTAGGGAATTTTCTAAAGTACCATCTTTATCAAAAATGATGGCAGTTATATTATTAAATATTAAATCTTGGCAAGCTATCGCGATCGACAAAGTTTCTCTCCTGGAATAGACAATTAATAAAAAAGAGAGGACATTTATCCTCCCTTAATATTATTATTTTGAGACTCAAAGCAACTAAATTAAATTAATTTCATTTATTCTTCTGCTGCTGCGCCTACCATTTCTCCTTCTGAATCTTCAGTTGAATCTTCTACCACTTCGACAGCTTCCTCAACAATCTCTTCCTCTACTATAGGCTCTTCTACTGCTTCTAAAATCTCTTCTTCTAGAGTAATTCCTTCAGCTTCAGCCAATAGTTTTTGACGATATTTCTCAGCCATTTCTTCGGCTTTTTCAAACACTATTTCTCTATTTTTGAGCATATCCCCAGGTTCTGGCTCTAGCTGCTTGGTAGATAGGGATATACGACCTCTCTCTGCATCTAAGTCAATGATCATCACTTTGAGTTCGTCGTTAACACCAAATACGCTGTGGGGAGTATCGATGTGATCGTGGGAAATCTCGGAAATGTGAAGTAATCCACTTACTCCACCAATGTCGATAAATGCACCATAAGGTTTAATACCACGTACTGAACCTTTGACGACCTGACCTACCTCTAGACCATTCATCTTACGCTCTACTAAAGCTCGACGATGACTTAAAACTAGTCGATTACGTTCTTCGTCTACTTCTAAAAATTTGAGGGGTAAATCTTCTCCGACTAAATCTTCTTTAGTTTCTCTAGCACTGATGTGGGAACCAGGAATAAACCCTCTCAAACCTTCAATTCTAACTAATGCACCACCACGGTTAGTAGCGAATACATTGGAGCGAACTGTTGCATCTTCTTGTTGTAGCTGCCTAACACGTTCCCAAGCACGCATATACTCAATGCGTCTAATGGAAAGAGTCAACTGTCCATCTTCGTTCTCATCAGTTAGAATGAAAAACTCTCTGGTTTCATTGGCTTGCAGAACTTCAATAGGGTTATCAACTCGGTTGATTGACATTTCCTGAATCGGAATATACGCAGCTGTTTTAGCACCAATGTCAATCAGAGCTCCTCTTGGTTCCATGCTGAAAACTGTTCCAGCTACTATATCCCCAGGACTAAAGTGATAGTCGTATTTATCGAGGAGTGCTGCGAAATCTTCGTGAGTGAAACCAATATCCTTAGTACTATTTGCTTGCTGATTGACCATATGGGTTAGATGTCCTTGTTGTATTTCCTTATTTCTTTGATTGATGAGCCTCCTGCTTGATGTACACTCACCTAATTATCGTGCAGCCTACACCTACATTTACTATGTTTTTTAGATAACAACAATGCTCTTGAGGTCCTTGTAATAGGCTCAAAAAACATTTAGCAACTGAAACACATTCGCTTGTCGGCAAGATGGCATTATAACATTGTAACTTTTTATTGGGTTAGCTGTAATTTTTTTTTATTTTTCTTACTGTAAAGTGTTAATTGTTATCTTTTCTTGATTTATTTGAGTTTTATTTTAAAATTAAGTTGGCTGTTATTATGATTGATAGTTCATTAAATCATTGAAAACTAACTACCCAATATTAAGAAATGCAGTCAATAATTGAACTAGAAGAAGCCGAGTTTTCAACGTCTTGCCAAAGATTAAATTCTTGAGTTTGGGAATTTTCCAGATTTTCGCTTTGAAGAAGATTTAAGGTTTCAACAAAGTCTTTAATCCCCTGAAATTTTCGATACACTGAAGCAAAGCGAATATAAGCAACTTCATTTTTATGACGTAAGTTTTCAAGTACAAGTTCCCCTATTTCGGCACTGCTAAATTCTTTACCTGAGTTTTGCTGAAGCTTGGCTTCTATCTCATCGACAATTGCTTCAATTTGTTGATATGATACGGAAGTTTTTTCACAAGCTCTTACTATTCCTCTTAGCAGTTTAGAACGGTCGAAAGACTCTCTACTGTTATCTCTCTTAATTACTGTAATGGGAACAAATTCAATTCTCTCGTAGGTTGTAAAACGTTGCTTACAGTTGAGACACTCTCTGCGACGACGAATACTCTGCCCACTTTCTGTAGAACGAGACTCTAGAACTCGACTTTCTGTGTGTTGGCAATTCGGACAATGCATGAATTTGAAATAAAGGTTTATTATAAATTGTCTACATAATTATCTGCATAAACGACAAATCTGAGCCGTTTCTTATATCATAGTCTGACTAATAACAGACAATAATGAAAAAAGACTCAGAAATGAAAAAATCTTAAAAATGCTTAACTTTGAGTTACTTGATTTTTACTGACATTTTTACTTACTTTTCGATGCGTGGGGGTTCACGGAAAGCGATCGCAAAAAAGAGAACTGCGAGCGCCATAGTCAAAACTAAAATGTATGCAACAGCTTCCATATATATAAATTCCTAAAAATGGATTTACTAGTATTGTACCAACAAAACAACTGAAGTTTTTAATTCTAACAACTTCTAACAACTATTAACTAGATATTTATTAGGAAGATGATCGATCTAGCACCATCTTCCTAACCAGAATTTAGCTTGAGATTATCTCAGGGCTAATTCTAGGCTTCTTGTTTAGCACGAGTAGATTTATCACCCACTTTTTGATAGAAGCCCCATTCTACTTGTTCTTCTTCTAGTTCTGGGTCAACACCAGCAAATACGTCTCGGTACAGTGTACGAGAACCATGCCAAATATGACCAAAGAAGAAGAATAGAGCAAAGACCGCATGACCAAAGGTAAACCAACCTCGGGGACTAGTACGGAATACACCGTCAGAATTTAAGGTTTCGGTATCAAAAGCGAAAGCTTCCCCTAGCTGGGCTTTACGTGCATATTTCTTGACGGTTGGTGCATCCTCAAAAGTTTGACCATCTAAAGCACCACCGTAGAAAGAAACAGTAACACCACTTTGTTCTACGCTGAGTTTGGATTCTGCACGACGGAAAGGAATGTCAGCTCTGACAACCCCATCAGCATCAACCAAAACAACAGGAAAGGTTTCAAAGAAGTTAGGCATACGACGTGCTTCTAGTACACGACCTTCGCTATCAGTGAATACTGCGTGTCCTAACCATTCTTGAGCAATACCATCACCACTGTCCATTGCACCAGTACGGAACAAACCACCTTTAGCGGGGCTATTACCTACATAGTCGTAGAATGCCAGTTTTTCAGGAATTCTAGACCAAGCTTCGGAAAGACTTAAACCTTCGTCCAGGCTAGTTTCAACACGACGTTGGATTTCCTGTTTAAAATATCCTTGATCCCACTGATAACGAGTGGGCCCAAATAATTCGATGGGAGTAGTGGCGTTACCATACCACATAGTTCCTGTAACCACGAAAGCCGCAAAGAATACGGCAGCGATACTACTAGAGAGGACGGTTTCAATATTACCCATCCGTAGAGCTTTATATAGTCTTTCGGGAGGACGAACACTGAGGTGAAACAAACCTGCAATAATACCAACAACACCAGCAGCAATGTGGTGAGCTACAACACCACCAGGGTTAAAGGGATTAAATCCTGATGGTCCCCATTCTGGAGCTACTGGTTGGACATGACCCGTTAAACCATAAGCATCGGATACCCACATTCCAGGACCCCACAAACCTGTGAGGTGAAATGCACCAAAACCGAAGCAAAGTAGACCAGATAAAAACAGATGGATTCCAAACATTTTAGGTAAATCCAAAGCGGGTTTACCTGTACGGGGATCGACAAATAGTTCTAAATCCCAGTAAACCCAATGCCATACTGCTGCTAGGAATAGCAAACCAGATAGTACGATGTGGGCGATCGCTACACCTTCAAAAGACCAAAAACCAGCACTTGCACCAGTTTCGCCAGTTACACTCCAGCCACCCCAAGATGTATCTACACCCAAACGAGCCATAAAAGGTAGTACATACATACCTTGTCGCCACATTGGGTTAAGTACGGCATCACTGGGATCAAAAGTTGCTAGCTCAAATAGAGCCATAGAACCTGCCCATCCCGCTACGAGAGCAGTGTGCATCAGGTGAACTGATATTAGTCTGCCCGGATCGTTCAGGACGACTGTATGAACTCGATACCAAGGTAGTCCCATAGACTACGCTCCTCCTATTGATTAAATAATTTATTTAGTTTGACCAGATATTTCTGGCTAACTTGAGAAACCACCTTTGAAAGGTAGTATTCATGTTGACTGTTATTTTGTAATCTGTATTTATGCCTCAAACCTTGTGGTTGTGCAGAAAACTCTGAACATAACCGACAAAAAATGGGGCTTATTCAAGGATGCCTTGAAATTACTATTATTTAAAGAAGTGTAACTATTGTTAGAACCTATTGCAAGATTTATCGACTGTTATCGACAAAAGTTAACTTATGTGACGAAAATGATTGAGTCCTACTTCTAAAATATTTAATTTCTAATTTTTGGTTGGTGAATTAAAGAGTGCTTCTGAACAGGTCAAAATATCAATTACCTGTTCGGCACTAATTAAACGCTTAAGTACAACTTGTCCAATACTAGATTTAGCTTGGGTTTTGAGCTTGGGTTGAACTTCTACCATCAACACTGCATCTTCTACGGCATAAAGCCATAGAGTTTCTCCTTGCTGTATAGTGCCGCAATTAAGACGTTTTATTTCTGGTTTGCGTCCCCAGCCAACGTGATCCCACAAACCCCCAAATTCCCAGACTCTGCCATAAGTCCATCCATCACTGAGAAAGAAATATTTCACTGTGTCAATAGTTATTTTACGGTTGGTAATTGTCTACAAGTCTCATATTTGCAGATTGAGTGTCAACCTATTATTTTCTTACCAAGATTTAGTTAAGTAGCGATCGCCAATACGTAATGATAAAATTCATCAAACTTACGATATTCCATTGATTTATATAGATTTTGAGCGATGGTATTGTTTGTTTCTGTTGCCAAAATTATACGAGCAGCTTTAGTAGAGATAGCGTAGTCTTTAGCTGCATTCATTAATGCTTTGGCAATTCCTTGATTTCTCTTTTCAGCAATTATAAATCAACCATTGAGAATCCAAACTCGCTGCATCGACCTTAAGGAATGAGGGATTAGGAGGTCGGAAAAAAGCTCCTGACTCTTAGAGTCAAGCAAACTTACGCCTTGCTCCTTAAAGTTTCAAGTCTCATCCCTCATCCCTTTTATGACCTATACTTTTTCTTCAGGAAAAGTTTCATTAAACTCTTCAATTAATTCATCCAATTCTTCTAGTGCTTGATCTACATCTATCCTGAGAGTTCCTAGATTTGGTCTTTCTAATAATTCTACTAAAGAGTCTCTTTGATCGGCTATTTGAGCAATTTTGGCTTTGATCTCAACTTTGTCCATAATTTATTTAAACCTAGTATCCAATAGCTCTAGAATAGACAATATTGACAAATTTAAACAATTTTTTATTATGTTGCGTAAAATACCATTGGCGGCTGTAGGCTTAACTGTCGGAGGAATTCTAACTGCTGTTGGTTTTTATGCCTATGCTGTGGGATTAAATACTCTTAATTTAGCAGGATTCTTTTATGGTATTCCTTTATTACTGGGGGGTTTAGCTCTTAAAGCTTCGGAATTGAAACCAGTACCTTATACTGTTGAAACTAGTTCTGAAATTAAAAAATTGCGCTCCCAAGCTACTCCTACTCAGGAACAGTTACGTAAAGATGTAACTCGCTATCGTTATGGACAAGAGGCTCATTTAGATGACTCTTTAGCCAAATTTGGTTTAAGTCCTACAGACGCAGACAGACCAGAATTAATTGGTATTCAAGAACAATCTAGAGATGGTGCTTATACTTTACTAATGGAATTTAATTCTCCGTTTTTCTCTTTGGAAGAGTGGCAGAAAAGACAGGAAAAAATTGAAAAGTTTTTTGGTCCTGATATTATTGCTGAAATTACTCAACCAGAAGAATCTCGAATTGATTTAGCTTTAATTCGGTCTTAAGTTGTAGATGTTAGTAAGAATATCCTGTGTCTGGGGGTAAATTAGGCTGGTGCGCTGCGTCTACAGCAAGGCGATCGCATCTTTCATTTTCGGCTATTCCTGCATGACCCTTGACCCAAATAAATTCAACATCGTGTATTTGGCATAAATCAAGTAATTCTTGCCACAAGTCGGGGTTTTTTGCCATTTCTTTTTTATTTCTGCGCCAGCCGTTTGCCTGCCATTTTCTCGCCCAGCCTTTAACCACGGCATCGACAATATATTTGGAGTCGCTATGCAGCTTGACTTTCGATTTATGTTTAAGAGATTTTAAAGCAGCGATCGCTCCCATCATTTCCATACGGTTATTGGTAGTTAATTTGTACCCACCAGAAATTTCTTCACGGCGATCGCCATAGATTAGCACTGCACCATATCCCCCCGCCCCAGGATTACCAGTACAAGCCCCGTCGGTGTATATAATAGTTTTTTCCCCTGGGTTGGACAATTTTAAATCTTTAGGTACAGTGACCTTACGAGAAGGAGCAGATTTAGATTGGAGAGACTGAATAAAATTCAAGACTTCAGGTAACAATGACTCGGGAATTGTCTCAATTTCAGCAATGATTTTGCCTTTGTAATCCATTTCTCTCTTGGACCAATAAATTTACGCTTTTATAAGATGACACAAATTTATGGAGAAAGTTTAATGAGAGTGGCTAAATTCAGCAATAGCCATGTTGATTATTTACAGCTTACAAAATTAATCAACCTTCAATTCGTAGATTAATTTAATAAATGTAAGTTTTATAGTCTCTAGTAATCTTTAGGGTTGGAATTAGCAGTAATCTAGAATCATCAGAAACCAAAAGTTATCAAATATTTGGGGTTAGAAATGCTTAACAAAATTCTATATGCAGATTCTGGTGCAGATAATGCTCAAGATATGCTCAAAATCTTGCTAGAGCTTCCTTCTACAAAAAGTGCTCAATTATCAATTTTACGAGTAATCTCTCCTAAAACTACAGAAGAAGAATCGGAAGCGACAGAAGAAGCTCAATCTAAGATTGATGATTTGGTAACAAAACTAGGTATAGATAGCAGCAAAGTTACTTCCAAGGTTATAGAGGGAGAACCTAAAACCACGGTTTTAAATGTTGCTAAAGAAACTGATGCTGACCTAATTATCATGGGGTCACGAGGTTTGGGGAAATTACAGTCTATTTTGAGTAATTCTGTGAGTCAGTATGTATTTCAATTAACAGAACGCTCAATGCTATTAGTTAAAGACGATATTTACGTCAAAAAACTTAAAAGAGTTATGGTGGCGCTCGACAAGTCTCCCGCGGCTCAATATGCTCTGGAGACAACCTTGTCATTGCTTCAGGGTTACCAAGATGCAGAAATATTCTTAACTCGTGTCAATCCAGATCTAGACCCTAACCTAACTTTGTCTAAAGAAGATATGGAAAATAATCCTATTCTGGCACCAGCGATCGCTAAAGTAAAAAGAATGGGTTTTGGTTATCAATGTCTAGTAACGGGAGGCAGACCAGCACAAAAAATTTGTAGTTTAGCTGAAGCAAGAAATATTGATCTACTGGTTTTGGGTTCTCCTGAACGCCGCCCCTCGATCGCGAAAAGCCTACCTGATATCGAACGTTTATTGGGCAGTTCCTTATCTGACTATGTTCGCATCAAAGCTCCCTGTCCTGTTCTTTTAGCAAGAAAAGAAGTGGAAATATAGGAAATATAAATTTCAATTTTGCCAAGAATAAACTATCACGAAATTACCTTTGCTAACCCGTTAATTTAATTATTTAATTTGACGGGTCTTATTTGGCTTATTTACTTATTTATTTACTAAAAAATATTATTTTATTCTTATTTTAATTGAATTACTAATAGTAAGATGATTACAATTTTATGATTACTTTTTAGCTGAATTACGGTAAAGATCGTCGCAGTATAATGCCCAAATAAGACCTAAAATACTTGTGGTAAAACCCGCGATAATGCCTCCAATAAACCAACCTCTCGAACCTAATATGGTGATTAAATTATCAATAATTTTGGTAATCCCTTTGGAAATAATAAAGGTAGTAATTAAACTAATACAAGTAATAGCTAATAAATCTTGTAGTATAGATACAATGCTTTTTTGAGCTAGCTGTTCATCAAAATAAGTATCCCAGACAATTATAAACATTACTACATTAGCAAAGGTTAAGAATATATTTTTAGAAGTTTCTATGTTTAGTGAAGGCGTAGCTGTGACTATAGTGTTACCAATAACTGCTACCAAAACAGCTATAAAAACTCGCTTTCTTTTGTGATTTAAATTGCTCACGAGTTGTTGACTTTTATTTATTTGTTTATTTATTTATTTCCTATTGAATTAAATACACGAGCGTTAACGATGCAGCTTATAACCAATGACGTGGATAAGAACGTTCGGGCATCAGATTATTGAAAACTAAAGTACAAAATAACAAAACAATTGAACCTGCCAACACAGGGGTAAACAAAAAGCTCCAATTAGCTTCACTCATTACCCCAACTAATGCTACTGCACCACCTGGAGGATGTAAAGTTTTGGTTAACTGCATAACTTTAATAGCAGTAGCGACAGACAAAGCCATAACCCAAGGTTCAGAACCAAAAAGATAGACCATTAGTATACTGACAATTCCACCTATCAAGTTACCAAAAATCAAATTTCGCGGTTGAGCTAAAGGACTATTTGGAACTGCGAACACCAAAACAGCAGCCGCACCAAAAGGAGCAGCAATTAAAGGATAGTCTGAAACAATACTAAGATATGCTAATGCACCAATACCAATAAAGCTCCCTAAATAAGAAAACAAAATTTGAGTAAGTGAAAACCGAGGTTGATAAGTAGAGCTTCCATGAATACTGGAAAAATATTTTGTTAAGCTCAGCCAAATACTTTGCCAACTTCCCTGACTAGGTTTTGTTTCGGCAGCAGAATTTTTAAGTCGCTCTAATTCTCTTTTTAATAAATCTATTTGTTCCTGTTGATGTTTGAATATATCTTCGTATAGTTCTAATTTTTGCTCTGGTTGCTGCGATTCAGTTAAATCAAGCGAAGATGATGCCGATGGAACTTGTTCTGCGGAACTTTCAATTTGAGTATTATTCATGACAAATTGCTCAAAATAACTCTTTTATTGACGAAATTAGCCTTAATTATAGATCTTCAGTATAAGAATATACTCTTTATTATAGTAGTTTAATTTGAGCGAAAATAATACATATGCACTTAATTCAACTTATCAATGCAATTTATGAATTATTTGAATGATTATTAAATAATATAATGTCTTCTCAAATTTGTTTTGATTTGTCAATCATTTACTGTGGAATTTAAAATGTTTATTTGTTTATTTTTATTTGTTTATTCCACAACAAATCCGATACCAATTTTTAGTCTAAAGCATAACTTTTTAACATGACTTTCTAAATTGTATTTCGTTGAGCAAAATTCAACCAGATGATTAATCTTAACTTGTCATCAATGAAATTCGACTAATTTTTAAATCTGCTACTAAAAAACAAAAATCCCCTACCTGAAGGTAAGGGATCTATTGCTTAACTACCTGATATGTCGTAGCTATTGCTAGCCAAACTTACCAGCCGTAGAGGCAATTAAGAATGCTGCGTATGTCAGAATATAACCTACCGTAAAGTGAGCTAATCCAACTACACGAGCTTGAACAATTGAAAGAGCAACAGGCTTATCTTTCCAGCGAACTAGGTTAGCTAGAGGAGTACGCTCGTGCGCCCAAACAATAGTTTCGATCAACTCTTGCCAATATCCACGCCAAGAGATAAGGAACATGAAACCAGTAGCCCAAACTAGGTGTCCAAAGAGGAACATCCAAGCCCAAACAGAAAGGTTATTGACACCGTAAGGATTATAACCATTGATCAATTGAGCCGAGTTTGCCCAAAGATAATCGCGGAACCAACCCATTAGGTAAGTGGAGTTTTCGTTGAACGTAGCAACGTTACCTTGCCAAATACCCAGGTGTTTCCAGTGCCAATAGAAGGTCAACCAACCCAAGGTGTTGAGCATCCAGAACATAGCGAGGTAGAATGCATCCCAAGCAGAGATATCACAAGTACCGCCACGACCAGGACCATCACAAGGGAAGGCAAAACCAAAGTCTTTTTTGTCGGGC
>JAAUYG010096351.1_pt1 | contig 17656 bp, 14 predicted proteins | sample 7278091 | NCBI WGS metagenome assembly JAAUYG01 (sample SAMN14350201, study PRJNA611818) | marine sediment metagenome | isolation source: surface marine sediment (0.6m) | place: French Polynesia: Moorea | collected 2018-08
GCACCCCTTATGACCTACAGTTATTGCATATATCCTAGTAGTACAAATGAAAAAAATTACATCGCTAGTACTTCCGGGTAGCATACCATACATGTGGTACAAATGTTTCCAATGCATGTAGTTTCTGAGGTGGTTGGAATCTCTACAACTTAGAAACTCCCCTTGTTACAGCCTCAGAAATAAGACCACCTCAAACTTAAGACCACTTCCCAGCCGTACATAAAGTGCCTTTGCAATCAAACTATCTCACAGTTAAGACTGGATTAGAAGGTTCCAGCCTCTTGATTCCGAGAGCCAACTGTATTACATACATGTATAGGGTATATATATTGACGTATATCTGCTAAATTCTTTTCGTATTCTGTGGTCCTGCTTGAACTTCCTGTAAATTGCATCATCCCATTTATTGCCTGTTTACCTAACCAAGTTCATGTAGGTGAACAGTGTGTGTGGAGAGAGTTAAAATGTGTTCAGCTCAGGCTCACTGCTGATAAAACATTTCTAACCTGAACTGGCTCAATGTGGCAGAATTGGCCTCGTTTTCTGGTAGTGGTCACCTTTGAGGGTACTGGCCTACTCTATGGTCACTTTGGGTGAAGTTGTGGGGGGGGGGGGAGATTATTGTTTCAGAGGATTATCTTAATTAATTTTGTCTGGATCGGATTAGTGACTTGCTGAATGAATTAAGCATATCTTGTCCGTTGAATGGTGTATTATTTATAGTTACTCTAACAGTTACTTATTATAGCTACTGCCATTTATAGTTTATCACAACTTTTATAATTTTACTGGATATTTGGATTTATTTTCATGTCCATTAAATAAATAGATCTTTTTTAACACAAAATGCATAGACAAATAGAGACAGTAAAACAAACAAACAAAAAAAGGGCAGCTTAAGAGGAAGGCCTGAAAGCCAAACTCGGTGCACATTTATCTCAGTAAAGTAACCCAAATATCACTTTCTTGTAATACTAGCAGAAAATTACCGTACAGCCTAACCTTGGAGTTTTAGAGAATTTTGATTATCTGTCTTGTCACCTTTGGTTTTGTGAGTTATATGCTACGTTAAGACACAGAAAGAGCCACCCTAATTTGTCTGCAATAGCTCTGGACTTTGTAGTTATCTTGACCCAGAAACTGCTACCGTGCAGCTTTTCTTTGAGACCAGAGTCAGCCATATGCGGTAGTCATATTTTGAGTCATATTTTTGAAGCCAGAGGGCAGTGCCGATGTAATTAGCCGTGACACAAAGGCTATGGGCGCTGCCTTGCTGTAGCCATCCCACCAGAGCACAACTGTATATAAAAAAACAAAACGGGGGACTGTCCGCCACCGTATATTATAAAGAAGCCCATACAAAGCGCATCCACACGGGCCCCCCAGCTACAGTTCAATGGAGCAGTAACAACGGCTTTGTTTGCGGAGCCCAGAGGCCACGCAAATAATGATCTGCCTCGGCATAATTTTAGCATTGTTATATGACAAATAAAGTATTGTTTTATAGAAGCGTCTGTTTGAAGCATTAAATCCCTTGATGTCTTTGTTTTGTAGTATCGGGGATGGCTCACAGTCCGGCCATGCACTCGCCACATATCAGCATACGGCAGGACGTCAGTAGTAGCTTCACGCCCGTCAGCGGGACCGAAGGCCCCGTTGCAGGGCCCGGGCACATCCCCACCCCGCCCCGGCCGGTTAGCACTCACACTCCCAGCCTGCAATCTGCACCCCCACCCCCACTCACTCCCGTGGGCTCTCACTCCCCGATGAGTTCCAGCGCAGGTATACTACAGTCACAGATTAACAGTGCAACATACTGCGTGTTACTACTGCTGTGAACGTAGAAGTATCCACAGAAATTAATGTTCACTTTTTGGAAGCATTCACATGTTTTCACAGGAATTTAAGTTTGCTGCTAAATAGTAATGCTGGAAGAGAAAATATTATCTCTGTTCCTTAGTGGGACTTAATTATAAAGTTTGTGATTTTGTTACACAACTCGCAAAATTAGCAGAATAAATTCCATGTGAACATTTCTATTTTCACAGCATCTCAGATACTGTTATCGGTACTTAAATACACCAGTTGGTAGTAATTCTGAGTTCTCACATCGTTATTGTGATCAGTTGAAATTGAACCATATTGGGAGTTCTTTTTGTGTGTTATATATACAATGCTCCATATTCCAGTTACTTAATTTTGATCATTTAGCCACATATCGGCTGTGACCACAATCCGATATTCACTGATTCACTGGCATAGAGTCCTCACACATTGTTTGGTCTTGTTTGCTGTCAAAGTTCCCGTAGTAATTGTCACACCTGTTAGTATAAAGTGCTTGCCTCTCGTTGTATGTGCACTTCATCGATGTTTGTTTGTGCAGTTGGAAGCTCAGTGGACCATGACTGGAAATGTATTTGTAAACTACCGGTAAAATATTTATGTATATATCTTGCATTTTCTTTTTTGTGTGTGTGTGTGTCAGCTGGGGTTCAAGGTCCGCTGACCTCTCTCCAAACCAGCACAGCGGAAGGGAACGGCCCAAGGTTCGGATCTGGAGACACTCTGTCCGACTTTGTCACATTGGTCTGCCAGGAGGCTCAGAATTCATATGAAAAGGTACTGGGATAATACCTGCTAGGAACGATTAAGGCCAGGGCACTGAGCGTGGTTATATGATATACATATACAGGTAGATGGACATAAGACTAAACAAAATAACTAGTGTGCATTTGTTAAGATTTCTGCATAAACATCATGTTTCTTATACATATCCGTATATGTTTAATGGAGTTTTTTTTTGTTGATGGCGTATTTGCAACGGATTAATATAATACAGTCCATATTTCCAGAGATATGAAATCTCAAGTTCGTGTTAAAATTTGTATCGTTGGATATATCCTGATGTAAAACTAAGGTATATTATCGTGAGTTACAGTATTTCAGAAACATTACGTAGTACTGGTACTAGTAGCTGAAGCAAAGTGACAGCTGTTACCAAAACATGGCTGTATGCTATATCTGGTCACTTTCAGTCCAATTCAAATTCTTCTACACCGACCCTGAAGAGCCCAAGCAAGCTTCCCCAGTTCTACACAACAGGCATGCTGCCACCCCCACCACCACCGCCAGTGGCACGGCCCGTGGCCATCTTCAAAACGTCAGACGGTCAGACGACCGTGGTCACAAACAGCACCTCGGCTGCTGCAAGTGAGTCCTTCGCCTCGCAGTAACGCATGACTCTCAGTATGATAATTCACACACTATGCCATTAGGCCACTGGTCATGCTACGCCTTGTGTACGTACTAAAATGACAGCTGCATCGATTGTCTAGGAGACAAATTCACAAACTTCATCTACTTTGTTATAATTAAAATTAAATTGCAAGAACCACATGTGGGTTCATTATATATATCTTTACTTGGGTGTGCTTATTTAAATGCGCATTAAATAAAGTAGGTGGTGAATTTTAAGTGTGTCGCGTGCATGGTTACAACATATCGCAGCATGTTTTCACCTGGAAATTTAGCTTCATCCGTGCTCAGTCCAAGTAAGGTTAATATTTTAAACAGTTAAAATTTTGTAAGTATTTGGTTGCTGTAAAAAATATCATTTAAGCATTGGTAGGTTGCACAACTGGAATCATACATGTATATTAAAACCACCATCAATGCATATGCTGTGTGGTAGAGATATTTCACTTGTATTTTGAGATGTTTTTTTTTGCTCTGCATTGTATCCTTAATCACCCCTCACTGCGTACCTGATCACTTTAATTCACTGAGCCGTGATATATATTACTTATTACTGCTTGTTGGGCGTCACAGCTACCCTTGCTGTAATATTAATATCTCTATGGGGCCTGTGGCTTCTTAACTCCGCATCCTCTCACCTGTAACTGGAAAAACTTAACTCATGACCCTCGTGTCCCACTTTATATATATATATACCGCCGCATACCGTATATTCAAGCGGTACCTCTGCATGACTGGCATCTGTTTTTCTGTTTTTTTATAATAAGCTACCATTGGGGGGAGCACTAATGGGCTGAGCAGTTCTCCGGGCACACCGCCTGTCAGTCGGACTCTCATGTCCAGTCCTTTCTCCTTGCTCTCTGGGCGGCCCGAGCATGCCTTCACACATATCCATCCTCAGCCGCCGCAGGTCAGTATAGACTCACCCACCAGGGGCTCGTTTTCTGAAAAAAATCTTAAGTCATAAAAATTTAATTCTTTCTAGAAAAGAAGAAACATAAAAACAAATTAACTGAAGTTTTACTAATCACCTTGTCAAACGATGTCTTTTTTTTTTGGCAATCTCAAAATCACTAGCTGATAAAATCACTAGCTGATTTAAGATTTTTTATGAAAACTGCCCCTGGCATCAGAGAAGCACATATGTAGATAGTGCTAGATTAGTAGTAGTAAACACTTTATTACGTATGTGTTATTTGCTTATTGGTTTGATCACGGTCTTGGGCACTTCACGTCTTTGTTGGCTGGCTTTAATTACTGTTTGAGGTATGAGCATACGGGGCTTATAATGTAAACACTTCCCTGGTGTAACCATGGTAACTGGGCTGAGCATGTCTTCTGCTGTCGGTCATCAACTGGTCTATTATTACGAAAGCTGCTCGTCACAGCTGGGGGCGTGCTTACTTTTAATGCTCAAATATGACATAAACCTGGAACTCCGCACAGTAAATAGTGCGCACTGCTGTTTTTAAAACAAAGATTTGTTGGCCCTATTACCTTAATATGAACCAGTTACGGAAAAAAAAAAAAAAAGAAACATAATCCCATGTTTGGAACTTTGGTCTAATCTGAAGTAAATTGAACGAGTTAGGATGCATTTTGCCTTTCCAGATGTTCACGTACCCAAGCTTGAGCCCAGTGAATGCTATCAGTGGGGTCATCAGCCCTACCACCTTCAGTCTCCTGGCCTCTCCGGTGGCCACGCCTCGTACCACCCCCCGCTCCACCCCGGTTCCCCGCTGGACCACCCCTTTCATCCCGCTGGACGACAATGTGGACTACAGTATGATGGTCAACATGGTGACTAGTAACCATGGCGAGGATGGTCTCCTTGCTGATGGTGAGTATGTGTAACAGCCTAAACGTTAATAATAATAATAATAATAACCTATTTTGATATCGCATATAATCCATTGAATGCTCTAAATACTTTAGTTGGGAAAAAATATACAAAAATTTACTGTAAGAGAGAAACTAATGGTAAACTGAATAGAAAATACACAAAAGTATATAATGAAATGCTGTTTAAGACATACACATGTACCTTGTTGTAAAATTATCTTAGAAGAAAGTCCATAAGTGTCACTTGAAAATTGGCAGACTAGACCAGTCATGCTTTACCATTCGTTTACTGCAGAAATCCATAGTGTGCCATGCTAGACATGGTGGTAAGAGGGATTTTTAGGCGTGATTGATTGGAAACTGTAAATTGAACTCTGAGAGTTCAGCATTCCCAAAAACACTGATTATGTGTTTTACCTTCACAAATTGCTGCGAATTGTGCATTGTGGAGGATTGGGATTTAACCTTTGTGTTGCTGCTTATTAAATGTTAGAATCAAATCAGAACTAATAATAATATTATAGCCGAATAGGCAGTTGTTATATAGTGCTTTGTCCTCAGTAGGAATGCAAACAGTTTAACATATTACTATCCCAGACAGACCTGTTTAAAATTATGCCAATTTTAATTCCTCCCCGTTTCTGGAAGGAACCCTCTGTGTTAATCAAGTCTTTCTTTCCTTCTGCAGTAACTACAGAACGTTTCCTGCATATCCCCGTAACACTCGACACGTCGACCGTCACTCCGGTCACAAGCAATACAAACAGTACCAGCAGCAATCCACCGTCCGACACCGCACAACACCAACCGGAGCCGTCAGCATCGCCGGCCACCAAGGATAGCCACTCGCCAGGATCCTAGGCCATCCAACAGCTAGGCTCACTTCGTTTGTACGTTTATGATAATGGATCTGCGCAGTTCACCTGGACATGGACAGATACGCATTTTGGGTGCTTTGTACTTGTGCTGAGAGAAGAAATCCGAGCTGATATCCTGCAGGGTTACATATTAACAAACTGTGACTTTGACTGCCTGCTGGTGATTTAACTACGAACTCATATTGCTCCAAATCTCCTGAACCGGATACCGTTAATGGACTGAACGGAGAAACATGTAGCGGAGCATTATTAACAGCATGTTTTTTTGTTGGTTTTTTTGTGTAGTCTTGTGTGCAAGCGTTTATTAGAATTGTACTACCTAATAGTGTTTTGAACAATGTGATTTCTTTTGCCCGTTTTCCCGCGATCACTTATTCTATGCATAGCAAGGGAATGGTTTGCTTCGTAGTCTTGTCTGTGCTGTGTGTTCGAATGCCTGTTGGTTGTCATTCGCATTAACTGCTAGACGCCACGATCTATAGCAAACATATCAAAGCTGTGTGTGCAGCACCATGTTCCTGAAGACGTCGAGTCGCATCCACATCTACGCAGCCCGCTTTTGGCTAAGTGACTTAGCTAGCTGTGCTTAGATATCGAAACCAGGAAGCATCGTTTTCAAAACCATTTATAGATCGTGGCTGTGGCTCTATCAAATCTATTTGTAAAATGCTGACATCAATTGTACGCCATTGTTTTGCAGTGTAAAAAGTGGCGTTTTCCTGGTCTTAGCATGCTGGATGTTGGTATTGCTGGGCTTAAGTTCTCAAAAATGCTTAAGTTTAAGTATTGACTTAAGCCAGATTTTTAGGCAATCACAGGGCGCAGATTGCCTTCTTTTCTCATAACTTGGATTTTAAGTATTTTTGAGAGCTCAAGGCCCCAGTCCCTGTTGTTTGAAGTCCCTGCATTTTGTGCCATTTGTGGCTGAAACTTGCTCAGGAAACCATTCTAGCGTGATGCCATCCACGACTCTATCGGTGTTTCTTTTTGAAGCAGGCAATCTTAAATATTTCGAATTCATGTGTATGGAAGAAAAAAACCCAAAAATACGGACCATTGTATGTTGGTGGTATGTAGAGAGTTCTGTGAACCTTGTTTTAGATTGCGAGTCGGAAGAGTTGGGGGGGAGGGGGACTAATTGTCCATATCCCACAGTCTTGTCAGCTGCTTTTACTATGTGGAAATGTCCTGTTGACTGATAATATAGATAGCGTACTAGATAGTAGATGGCTGTAGTTGATGCGCACATGATGCATCTGTTCACTGACTTATTGTGCTTGGGAGGACTTCAGTGGAGACTAATCCGTGGATGGAAATCTTTCTAACGTCTTCCCGAAAATCGCTTTTTGAATGTAGCTGTCAATCTCAGAAACCCTGAGAGGTCGTTGCTTCCTTCCCTTTTTGCCAGCGGTTTTCTTTCGAGTCTTGTTCAAGTTTTTTGTTGAAGAATAGTTCTGCTATCATTTCGGTTTTGATGGCTGTTTGTGAAGGAAGCTGGGTGCAGATTAGCAGTTGATGGCGATTAACAATAATCCTCAAAGTACCATGTACGAATAATATTAAAGAGATCGCAGTCATTGTGTGTGAATGTTGCCTTCCAAAAAAAAAAAAAAGACCTCCCGTATATTTAATATATACCTTGTACATATATGGCTTGTAGTATTCGGGGGCAGTTGTTTGTGTTAGATGTACTACAATACTGCACAAGCCTGGTTTATTATTCCAGTTCATTTCTGTAGATAGATTCCAGCGACGTCTATTTAATCTTATTTTGTACATTTTGTATATATATATATATATTATAACAGAAGTTCTATTTGCCTAGGCATGGCAAGCAAGAGGGGTGGGGTGGGGGTGGGGTTATATTTCATATGTAACAGTTGTAAAGTTTTGTGTGTTTCATGATCACGTTTTATCTATGCAAGTCTGAATACCGTACTATATATATATGTATACAAATCACTGTGATAGCTCTCACTGGTTGTGTGATATGTTTGGGCATATAAACTAATGCGTGTGTGATTGGGACGGACTGACTGTGCTGTGTGGATGAGAACCCTTAACCCTTCCTTCCTTCCTTTAACCTATTACAGCTGACTAGCAAGCTGATTCTGGGTTTCGTCAGGCTCGTGGGGTTTCAGAACTTATACTACTGATCAATTCAGAGGTCTACATATTCAACACATTGTTCTCTGCATTTTAATAACAGAAAAATATGGTCTTAAATTGAAGGTGGTCTTTAGATGGAAGGATATTTATATTGAAAGTGTAATCAAATTATATATAAATGGAGGGACCTTTTGAAATGGAGTTGTCTTAAAATCCATTGTACCTCTATCTTCTTAAAAAGCTTGAGGTATGAAAGGAGGTTAAGGCAGCTTAACTCTAGATTTATAATAGGACATTTCAGCAGCTGGGCTATTCTTATTGAAAGCAAGTGTATTCGCAAAACAGCAGGCATAGAAATTGCTTGCGGAGACACGATACGAAGAAACGTAAAAGGGCCTTGGAAATTTCAATCTTCCCGATCTAATACTCCTGCATATGTAATGTCTGTTTTACAGAGTGGCTAAAGCTCCCGATCTCCAGGAGGTAAACACTGCCTAGGGGGTCAGTTTCTTGAAAAATTAAGTCCACTGGTGCCCTTAAGCATGGAAAAGACAAATTGTTGCCAAAGTGATTGCGAACTCAAGTTTTATTTCGTGACTTAAGCTTTTCTCAGCAACCAACCCGAGGTCAGCAAAGAGAGCTATTTGATGTAGAAAGATACCCAGCCAAGATCAAGCTGTTAAAAAGTCCCCAGTTGTCTTGCTCTGGTATCGATGTCCCCGCATAACTCCCTCCCTGACTGAAGGTGAATAAAAGTGATACTGTGGAAAAAAAACAAGAAAAACTGTCAAAGTGCCTGATTCAAGCATACAGCTACTTGTTTGCTGATTGTCGATTCACATATCATGCATTGACACTGGTGCCGCAATGGCGAGTATGAAGACCGGGTATTAGTCTTACCCGGGCTACAGTGGGAGCGAGTACTGGGTTGGCCCTGGATGCCATTTGACTGGTTACCTCTGGTATGTAATATATATATTTTGTATATGTAGCTAGTGGTGTGCATTTGGCTGAAATTTTTTTTAACGACTGAAAGCTCAACCTGAATGACGTTGGTCAGCATTATTTTCAATTTCAGTTCAACGAGACAATGCTGCATTTATAAGGTTTCTCTTTCCTTCGGAGCACAATTACATTTGAGCCATGTCGCTGAAGCTGCTGTTTTAATTGAGAACTTTTCAAAAAAATAAATTGCTGGAATTACGATTTGCAAAGCCCCTAGGTTTTTCTTAACCAGGTATCTTTTTGTTCAATATTCAGTTGTTATATTTGGAATTGATAGCACAGAGATCATTGTAATATGTCGATCTTTTGGAAGGGCACGTGCACTTGCCAGTGCTTCTGTGCCATGCGAATTTCGTTACGAAGTTTCTTAGCACTGAAGACAAAGACTGAAATGCTCCCTGCAGTTTTAGTTTCAGAGTGCAGAACCTTTATTTGTTTAAAATTAAGAAATTTCGGGTAAATAAAATATGGATATGAATTAAGCAATCCTTCCGATTGTTCGGAGTCGCAATTTAAGTTTGACATTTTGTCCCTAAATAGATCTGTATTTTATAAGAATGCATGCTTTAACGATAGTGTGATTGAGAATTTATTTATTGTGTGAATGTTGCCAAAATGAGTTGCACCTGTTCTTTTGAACGTTTCTAGTTTTGCGTGAGTTTCTGTGTTTTTGTTTCTTGTTATATAAGTCTAGTGTTGTCTGATTGTTCTCCACATGCCCGTCATGGTTCATTTGCATATTTGCATAGAATATGCTGTCAAAAAAAAAAAAAGGACATGTAAGTTTTAGCAATCTAGAAAGTCCTCTGCGTGTTTCAGCTTAAACACCAGCATTTGGTTTTGATTTCCGAGTTTTTAGCAAAGTTAATGACTCCTACAGGAAGGGTACATGAGGGTATGGTGCTACAGGGGCAACATGAAACATGTCTTGTAATGGGAATCACACTCTCCTTGTGTGAGTGATAGCCTCCTGTTTAATGTTAGCGTTTCGATATTGCGCCCAAGATTATGAGTCTGTTGTTCTTGACTTGCTCACGTTTTAAGTATACACATCTGTTTTATATGATGAGGGAAAGAACACGGTTGGTTGGGTGAGTGCGCAAAATGCCTGTATTGCTGCTGTAGCTTAGTGTTGCCATAACTAGTCCATAGCGTCTAGTAGGAGATTAGACAGCAATGCATGGTCAAACTAGATCGAAAGGAGATTTTAGTTTTTTTTTTCATCCCATTTTAACGTGTCAATCTTTGCTTTTGTTGTGTGACTTTCAATGGCTGGGAAAGCTGGAGCCAAATTAGCCAAACTGACGGTCCCCCAAATCACTTTGTGGGGGGTTTTGAGGGCAGGGTAGCTTACCTATGGCCTGCACTGGGAGGAATCTCAAATGGTTACAAGTACTGGGTCATTGTGGGCAGGGGAATAGGGAGGCATAAACACATGTAGTGCCGAAAAAAAAACCCAACAACATGTATAGTCCGCAGTTTCATGCCTTAATTTGACAGCTAAAAGTCTTTAACTACATATTATCTATGGGCATAGAAAATGTTGACTTGAGCCGATCCATTGATCTAATTTAGCACTCACCCGCTCACTCACGGCTCTATTGTTTGATAACCACATGGCAGTGCGTTTTCATTTTACCCTGAAATAGGAAATTTGTTTTGGTTGGGTATCCCATGCTTAAATGGACGGTAATGCAGTTAGTTTTGGGGCTTGTTATGACTCAGATTTCCAATATGTATTATCTATGGAAATAAGCAACATTTCAGTAATATTTTCTTCAGAATTTGATGCGGATTATCCACAAGAACGGATTATACATGTTTTTTTGTTTTTTTTGGTATAGGAAACTTTAACCGAGACTAATTTCTCCTATCTGTGGTGCAATATTAATTCTTTTACAATACGTTCTAGCATTTTGAACTTTATTCTTCGCTCACCGACTTCCAGATACAGTAAAACCTGTCTTGAAAGACCACCCCGTTAGCCACAAAAATGTGGTCTGTCAAGACACGTAGTCTCTGGTGACAGGTTCAGTATTTTGAAATGTAGGTCCTGCCGCCCAAAAATGCGTGGTCTGTCAAGACAGGTGGGCTCTCATGACAGTGGTCTTTCAAGACAGGTTTCGCTGTACACACGTGGCTGACAGTTTCCCTTTGTCCAGGTTTCACCTAGGTACAAGATTATATAACCATGAGGCAAAGCTATATCCGAAAAACAGACTCTCTTCTAACACAGTGACCCTTGCGTTTTGACTTTCGAACTACTTTTCGTGACGTCCGAGTACTGTAATAAAGAAGCAGTGGTTTGTTACTGAGCGGGCTAGTCGATGATGTAAGCTACCTCACTTCACTTTTCTCTATTCCGACACAAGATCGATTCACAATGGCCCGTGTATATATACTTATGCATGTATGTATGAAATGACTATTGTTAAAAAATAAATAAAAACCTCTTTCGGATCCTAGTTCTAACCTTTGAAATTTTCGCCAGGATCTATGATCGGTCCGACCTTGAAAGAATTCTCTCCAATTGGCAAAAGCTACAAGTGTTGATGATTTGACGTCGAAATAATAATTGTTGGGTACTGTAGGGTGAAGTGATATCCGGTTATGTAGTTGCTGTAGGTATACCTGGAACATATGTATATAATTGGATGTACACTAGGAGCTTCTTTTGAACAGTTGCTGTACACACTTCTGACACACCTTGTTAATACGGCAGGTTGATGAAGATAATATATTTAGCCTCTTTGTTTTTTTCTTCCCGAAGTTTGCGAGTCACATCAAATAGAAATGTTATGCTGCAATTATTTTGTATTCTGAGTCCTATGCAATAAAAAAAGACACATCTGAGATGGTGTTGCGTTTTGTGTTTATTGTACTGTGAATACCACAGGATATATTTCGTGCACATATGGACATCTGTAAACCAAGTTGGCCTCGGAAGCATCGAAATACTTGCTCAGGTGACTTGTGTCTTTGGAACTGGCTGACATACTGAACTGAGAATATTTGCTAAAGTCGAAGCAACTGGTAGCTTTTGACATTACATTGGAACTAGGATCAAAGCAGCTTTTGATCAGGCGACATACCAGTATGTTGCAAAGCACAAAATTGGTAATAGCTATGCTCTGGTCGGGTTATAATTCGAGTGCCACTACAGGCAAAGGACAGCGAATCAGCTGTAGATCAGTTTTGACCTGACCATTGCTACATTGTAACAATACAATGTATAAGGACTCCTCCAAGTCCTAAAGGTTATTAATTAGTAACTTGAAACAATTATAGAGAGTGATACCTGTGTATAAATCTATATTATAGGATTTTATTTACAGGACAGACACTTCATCCATGGAAAGGGAGCTCAAGTTAAAAGTATAAATTGTCATTTGGTGCATTACTAGTACATGTATATGAAAGCTGAAAGAAATTTTAAAACGAGGCATCTTGAAAGCTAGATTGCTATGTTTGATGAACTAATAGAGCAGTACCGTATTGCATAATTTATTATTTATTAAAACATCTGTTAGAATACAATATATCAACTAAAGTCCAGTAACAGTACCCTCTATTTTAAGACCACCCATGGGACCAAGAAAATGGGGTCTTATATTGCAGGTGGTCTTAAAATAAAGGTCATTTAATATATACATGTATATTAACACAGAAAATTGCCCTTTGGGACCAAATCAAGCATCCTTATAAGCAAGGGTGGTCTTAAAATAGAGGCTTGTAAAATAGAGGGACTACTGTATTTGGTATGGCAACTAATGTCAGGTTATGGCAGTTTATTTTGCCGGGCAACAAAATGATGGTCTCGCTTAAAAACGTGGCCTCTACGGTTATGGCTATACTTCCTATTGCCCAAACTGTTTATACTTTGGGCGTTATTGTTCTTGTGCAGATCATCGAAGTTTGTGACGCAGCAGGTTACTGGTTAGCTGCACCATACCTGCAAACCTGTAGACATACATAGACCCAGGCCAGGCTGCACCATGCTACAGTCATGTCACAAATAGACGTACATGTACATACATATACCAAGGGGGACATAGGACAGTGGAGGAAAAAAAACGGGACTTTTAGCTCGAGGGCCTATGCTTCCCAATTTTGAGCCGAATTTCCAGCGAAGCTGTAAACAAAAGCAAATGCCGTGGTCGGTGGTACCGGGGGTTCATGGAGTCCCTATGCTGACAGGGGCAGTTTTTACCTGCTAGGTTAAGGCCATTTATCACCGGCGTGTGCATGTGGTGACAGGAACAGACACTGTCAACCGCTACCTGGTTAGTAGTGACTAACCCCCAAACTATGCTCCAGCTGTCGCCAAACCGACACGATTCCATGGAAGGCTTCCCCCACCACCGCCGTCATCCCTGCTCCGTCCGTGTCGCAATAGCGCCGGGGATATATGTCTGCTTGTTATATATCTGACAAGTGGAGACGTGATAGCGATATACCAATGATCGCCTAAAACGATCCCATCCATTTCGGCAAGGTGATGTCATCTTGTTATGACAGATCCACCTCGGTGGAGAAGTCATGAAATTGCTATGTTAAATACCACATCGCCACCAGCTACGACACTTTATGACCCCTGCTGAATATTTTGAGGTGGTGGGTATAACGGGTGTATTACAACAAAAGGCAGTCACCCAGAGATCCTAACTAATAATTATATTCACCTGAACCTGGAAATACACACATGTAATTAAACTTTTAAAATTGTGAGAACAGTTCAGGTCCACACTGTGGGTCTCCTCTTAAGTCGCCCATGCCTGCAGAGGCCACCCCTCTAATTTGGCCCCAAATCAATGTAACTGCTATTGTAAAAGCAGTTTCCTTCGTGTCAAATGCCGGCTCTCCTACGTGGCTGCAATTTCTTGGCAAATGGCATGCTCTTATGAGAGAGGGACTACTGTATAGTAACTTAGAACACATACACATCCATATACAGTAGTCCCCCTCTAAGAAATTGTGGCCACATTAGAGAGGTGGCCTTTGGCGAGAGGGAGAAGTAAATGCATTTCTAGTAGTAGCAGCAAAAATTTGTGGCCTCATTAGAGAGGGTGGCCTCTGGTGAGAGTGGCCACTAAGAGAGGGATCACTGTATAATGATAGCAAATAAAGTATAAAGAAAGTGATTTTCCGTTACACAAAAGTAGCGCCTATATAGTCTACACCTTTAAGTGGATTCTAAATGAGTTTGGCTTGAAGATATTTCTCTGTTTGTGTTGTTGTTTGCCCCCCTGGCCAGGTTACTGGTGGACAGACCAATCAAGGCCATGTATGACTCTATTGTAGATGTCCTGCAGTGACCTGCTCGCTGCCGTTATAATGAGGAGATGGCAGTTATAGGCCCTCGCCGCCACGGCGGCTTGGCCTGGCATAGCTAACAGCCATTGTCCACCAGGACTGGGTCAGGGTCGACTAGGTGGACAGAACTGGACAGAATGTTAACTGTCGCCTCTCTCTCTCTCCTTACACCTACCTAACTGTGCCTGGTATCACCACAGCACAGGGCCATTCCAACATCCCTAACACAGAACCAACCCAAAGCATGCAACAATAGCACCCATGGCTGGAAATGGTTGCATTTATAACTACATGTAGCAAATTCTTAACCCAAAAGCAAGTAATAACAATAACATGAATACGTCCATCACTGGAAATTGCTGCATTTATAACTACATGTAGCAGATTCTTAACCCAAACCAAGAAATTACTGCCTTTACAACATGTAGCAGATTAATCCAAATCAAGAAATTACTGCCTTTACATGTAGCCGATTCTTAACCCTAACCAAGAAATTACTGCATGCCTTTACATGTAGCAGATTCTTAACCCAAACCAAGAAATTACTGCCTTTACATGTAGCAGATTCTTAACCCAAACCAAGAAGTGTCTGCCTCTAGAACTACATGTAAAAGATTCTTAACCCAAACCAAGAAATTACAGCCTTTAGAACTACATGTAGCAGATTCTTATCTCAAACCAAGAAATTACTGCCTTTACAACATGTAGCAGATTAATCCAAATCAAGAAATTACTGCCTTTATATATAGCCGATTCTTAACCCAAACCAAGAAATTACTGCCTTTACATGTAGCAGATTCTTAATCCAAACCAAGAAGTTACTGCCTTACTACATGTAGAAGATTCTTAACCCAAACCAAGAAATTACTGCCTTTAGAACTACATGTAGCAGATTCTTAACCCAAAGCAACAAGACCCATCAATGGAAATTATTGCATATATACCTAGAGCTCCATGTGATTTAAGAACCCTCCATTTTAAGACCACCTTCAATTTAAGACTATTTTTCAGGTTGAATGGCTGGACTTGCAATGAGTCTTAAATGATTGAAATGCAGTAAAACCTCACTTCATGAATGCCTCGAAATAGAGACCACCTCAGAATAAAGACCACTTCTCACCAGGACGGAAAGCGGATTATTTTTTCAGTCTTTAACAATCTTGGAAATAAGACCATCTTACAATTAAAGAACAATTATAACAGTCCGGTGAGTGGTCCTAATTCTGAGGCACAGCTGTGTTGTGGATAGGAGTCTTAATTCCCAGTTGGTGTACAGTGGTCCCTAATGTAAAGGACACTCTCTAGAAAGGACCCCCCTCTATAAAGGACACAATGTTTTGGCAGCAAGTACAGTGGTCCCTGCAATTTAAGACCCCTCTATTTAACAATTCCTGCATTTTAAGACCAGATATCAGTAACACCACTTGTATATTTTCAGTATAAATATCCCCCTATTTTAAGACCACCTTCAATTTAAGACCATATTTTGCTGGCGGAATGTGCGGTCTTAAATCGCAGGGACCACTGTACTGTGAATGCATGTGGTGCTCCCTTTCACCAAAGGACACCTCTAATGACACATTTTTTGGCAGAAGGGGTGTCCTTATTAGAGAGGGACTACTGTAGTTAATGAAACGATCAAAGACAACAGACGTACAATTATCCACATTTTTATTGAGATATCATTGTATAAAGCTGTACAATGGACACAGTGAAAATATACACACCTGGCTGTACACTGAGGAGGCATGGGTAGGGTAGGTAGCAGAGTAGCGGAGGGGGGGGGGGGTAGGATGAGAACAGCTAGGCTACTTCCTGGTTGTGTCACCTACACAGAGTGAGACAACAATATTAAGTCATTTGGCAGTGTTTACCAGCTATATAAAAACTTGCATCTTCACAAAGTGACGGGTAAACGACAGCCAGATGCTAACGCGGCAGGACGGGGGACTGAGAATCATCGGAATTAGTTTGCTTTGCTGTGAATACTGCCAGGGTATAGGCCTAACATTGTAAGAAAACTGTAAGAACACTGTAAGTATTACCCAACTTGTAGGCAATTACAAAAAAAAACAAGAAAAAAAAAACACTAAAATCAATATGCACTTCCGTCAATTTTTGCCCACGGCTGGCGGGCCCCCTTCCCCCCCCCCCCCCCAAAAAAAAACCCACTTCTTCTAATCATTAAAACTGCAGGGTTGAAATATTTTATCCCATGTTCCAGTACATTATGCATGCCTACACACTGCTCCATGAATAAAAGTCCGTAAAAGATTGCACGTTGCAACAGATTTTGATTTATGGCAGGTTTGCCAATGAGCTGGAAAATAAATCAAAAGTTAAACAATTTCAAAATCAAACCTATCAATCGAAGGGAAAAATACATATCCCATATTATTGCACATGTATTTAACATGTATGCTGGTAGATATGTACCGATAGAAATTCAAAAGGAAAGGAAGGGTGCTTGCTGACTCGGTGTAATTTAACATTAAGAAGCTTGAGACTGGTGGTCCATGAATAGGATATTTAACTTTAAGGACTACAGTTATAAGCTGATTGTGCAAAAAGCTGGTTAGTGGAAACTGCAGCCTTCAAAAAGCACTGTTACTACATGTAGCTGCATTGTACCAGTTACTGTGGATTAAATGTTTTATGTACGGGATGGATCAATTTGGTGTGCCTCTTATTATTCCGGCCTCTCTACATAACAATTTGTATGTTACGCACAAGGTCGCCGCAAAATATTTTAAGAATTGTTCATAAGATTGTAAATAATGCTTACGGGTTCTAGGTGGAGCAGTATTTCGCGCTATTTCACGCATATTTGTAGCTGCAGGTTCGTCGATTGAGTGTGGGTTGATGATAAACCTCAAGGCCTAACCATCAAGTCTCCAAATTATGCGGAGCCATTGAAACAAAGCAACAGAAAGACGCAACATCATTGAACTAAACCATGGCTGACGCTGTCGTGTTGGTTTGCCGTTCTAGGCTAAGCTAGTCTAACATGACATTAACCAATCATTCAACATAACAAAGCATATTGTACATGAACACAAAGCTAAATCATTGCAGAGTTGATAATGCACAACAATGATCTGATGTATAAGCTATATATCGGCTACCGGTGGGGGGGGGGGGCCCCCCCCCGCCCCCCGGCCCCCCGCACGCCCGGGGGCGGGGGGGGGGCGGGGACAAAACAGATGGGGGGGTTGGGGGGGGAGGGGGGGGGGCGGGTGGAGGGGGCCGCCCCC
>JAAUYG010173538.1_pt1 | contig 17647 bp, 16 predicted proteins | sample 7278091 | NCBI WGS metagenome assembly JAAUYG01 (sample SAMN14350201, study PRJNA611818) | marine sediment metagenome | isolation source: surface marine sediment (0.6m) | place: French Polynesia: Moorea | collected 2018-08
ATGTTATTTTCTATTTTTTTCTTTGCTTTTTTTAAGTTATACATACCACTACACCACAACCAAAACCCCCACCCACCCCCCCCCCCCCCGCCCCCCGCCCCCCCCTCTGCCCCGGGGGGGGGGGGGGCGGGGCGCCCCCCAACAAAATTGATTGTTAATAGCTATGACCTTTTTTGCCAGGGCACTGTTGTAGCCTTAGCCTAGGGGCAGATGTGTTTGCTGTGCTGGTTGTATTATCAGCCAGTTTCTGGTAGATTTGACACCATTTGCTTGGTGTCATTGCATTGTAGGATGCCATTACCATGATTACACATATAAAACCCATATTGCTCACTTAATAACCCATGGCTGCATCAGCATAATTGGCGCGTGCCGCATGTGGGTGTGTCTAAAGGTGAACTTTTACCATGTTTACTATGGGATAAGTAAGCCCACAAGTGTATGAGTTTGTCCTGTTTGTGGCATTTATATATATTGCCCGGTATATCTGTAGACTTAATACATGCAACATTTACAAGACACATAACAAAACAACATACCAGTATATGAAATTAAATATGGTCCAGTAGTCCATGTAGTTCTGTTTTATTTACCTTTCTTAGTTCATCATGCATTAAATATTTGTGAGCATGTTGGTCAAAAACATGATTTCCATCTAAAATACATCATAGAATAGAATTCCTGCTCCATGCAAAATGTCACTTTGGAAGAATCAGCAGTAGGCATGATATTCATGAGATAATCGTAACATCAAAATTATATTTTCTCTACATGTCCTATGATTGGCTTGAACTATGGTAATGTAGTTTTAGATGTTGAACACAGATTATCTTATCATGTTTATCAAGAGCTCCTGTCATTGTGCAATCCCAATTCTAGCTGTCCTGGCCTCTGTCTGTTTGTAAACGGTGGTTAATACAAAACTCTCACATGATAATTGATGCACAACATACCGGGTAATCAGTAATATTTACCTATACCACTGTATACAGACTCGCAGAATGCTCACACATAACAGAAAATAACTCAATCCTTCACAATCCTTCACGACCTAAAATTGCTATTGTATATTGCCTTAGAACAACCTGATTGTCAATGTCATGTGATGATAAATTATCCTTGATCATGTTGATCCTGTACATAATTGACAATCATGGTAATACATATTGTATATTATACCCATATTGTGTTCCTTGTCCTTTGATTGTTAACTGTGTCATAGTCTCACTGTGTGAGTGTATGTGTGTGTGGGAGGGGGTTTCTAAAGTTCTTTATGTGAGCTAACATGCTTAAATCTTATAGATTTATTTTTGCTTTCACATAGTTAATTTGTCTGTTTTAGGTTCAGCTAAATACTAGTAACCGTCTAGACCCTTCACTTGTTGGTTCAGTTAAGTACCCTTCTGGGACCCTTTGTCACTTTTAGGTTAAATTAAATTAAATACCCCTCTGGGATAAAACTTAAATACTCTTCTGGGACCCTTTGTCACTTTTAGGTTAAATTAAATACCTCTCTGGGATAGAATTAAATACCCTTCTGGACCCTTTGTCATTTTTCATGTTCAATTAAATATCCCCTTTTAGGTTCAATCAAATATCCCAAAGCACCCTTTACTTTTATCACTTTTGCCCTTCGAGACAGCTGCATTCTGCACTAGTTGTGTGTTGCCAAAATGTCTCTGTCGTACGGGTGGCGTAGCTCAGTGTACTTGGCCTTAAGCAAAGGTTCAGTAACCAACATCTGCAACATCTGGTAATATCTGCATGTAAATGACAGTTTCAGCCAAGCACGTGGTCTTTGCTTTGAGTAAGGTGTTGTAAAACAGAGGGGTTACTGTAGTGTATTTAAAGTGACCGGATATTCAGGCCACTTACAGTGGGAATACGGATTGGATTGAGGACTGGGAAGTGGGAAGTGTATTTAAACCATGTAAACAACCTGCCATCCTTACCTGTTGTGTTCCAGCCTTGTTGAAGTTGCTGCACTATGTGTTACTCACTGTTCTCGCTTGCTAACACAAACCCTACATGTACATGTTGCTTGCTGCTAAGGTGTGTGCTAAGTTCGACAGTCATTAGATATATGGTATAACATTGCCCACCATGATTGCTAACACATGAACTTTTTTAACCTGTACCATGTGTACTGAATGATTCCTTGTATTAGTAGATCTACTAGTTATCTTTCTCAGTACCTCTGGCTGTATATCATTAACGCCAGGCATGGAATTATACCTCGAAAACCTGATAGATAACCACAAATGATTGGCTATGTTAACAGTGCTCAGGAACAATGAAGCCATGCAGTAGTACATATACAGTGGAACCCTGTGTATAAGACCATCAGAGACTTTAAATTGCCAATTAGCAAAAGAAATCTGTGATTGTCCCAGTTCTGATCCAAAATATTGCTGATATACAGTGTACCCCTCCCTGCATTTTAAGAACACCTGATCATCTGCAAATATGTGGTGTTAAAATGAAGTTGGTCTTAAATTTGAGGTTGTGGTTCAGTTTTAAAATACAGGTGCCTGCTTCTCAAAATTATGTCTTTAAGCCTAGAATGTAACTTAAGTGTGATTCTCATAGCCAAACATGGTGTTTTCTATACCTAAGATCAGTTTCAGACTATTTGGGGAAACTGTCCCCGGGGTCTTTTCATCAACCAATAAATGGTTGTAACTTTGCTATGCTATATGGTCTTAAAACAGGTTTCCACTGTGTACCCCACCCGTGTTTTGGGGCTTGACTTCCGACAAAGCATAAGTATATGAACACTGAGAGATCTAGCATACAGACAGCAGTGATGAGCAGTGGTTTGTGATCTGTTTGCCAGTCCAACCTGCCCCTATTCTCTGACGGGGTGGAGCATTTACAACCCCAGGCAGCCACAGGCGAGTTCGAGCTCAACCACTTCGGGCATGGGGCCCCGGGAAGTGAGGAAACCGGGACCGGACCGACACAGGACGGCGCACCTGGTAGTAGTCGCTTCTATCTGGGGTGAGGAGCAGAGCAGTGCTCAAATGTAGAGCCTTCTTGTGGTGTCACGGAATGGAGAGAGTCTGTACTAACGTTAGTTGTAGAAAATTGCGTGGAGATGAGTCTTGTGGAATATGCCAATTACGTGTATATCATATGTGGCCTGCAGAGCGTGAGAATAAAGAGGGCTCAAGGGTCATAGGAATGGTGCTTAATATAATGTAAACAAATACTCAGTACTCATTTACCAGTGTTTACAGCTGAAAAATTGTTCGGACCTACAGGCATTATAAATATGTCTGGCGGCCTTGTGCTTCCATATTTTGTGAACTGCAGGCATGTCGAGTCTATATTTAGTGAAGACACAAGAATTAATAATACTCAAGCGTGATCTTGTATTTAAGTTGTCACTGGATGTTTTGTTATTGTAGCTATGTGGCGGGTGTACTAACGAGGGAGCGTCTACCAGGGTTCATGAGGTTGCTATGGTTTGCCTGTCGTGGAAACATCTTCATCCGGCACACGGAAATGGAAGAGCCAATTCTGGATTCAGCCACTGTAAGTCCCGTGTTACTCGTACGTGCCACAGGACTTACATGCTGTAAGTTCTATGAAATAAACATTGTATGGCATCTTGTCTTAAAAAGAAAATTGATTTGTTGGATTTTACATAAAATGTTGTTCTCTATGTTGTATTTGCAGGGAGAATCCATCTGGAAAGTGGTGTTTGTGGCATTTTTTCAAGGCGAACAACTCAAGTCACGTGTGAAGAAGATCTGTGAAGGGTAGGATGAGAGTTTTCAATGCTGAAATCCAGAAGAATCCAGGAATCTAGGAACAACTTTTAAGTTCACTAAATGACCTTGGCAACCAGTGCTTTTTTCCCTTGCTTGAGATGAGTTTTAAGACTTAAAGATTATATTTAAACCGGTGTCGTGATTTGTCAAAAAAAAAAAAAAAAACCACCTGGGATTTACATTGCAATTTTAGGGTTTCAAAATGGTAAACTTCTGGACACGTTCTTAATGCCTAAAACAGAAGTTACATTGTAAATCTAGCAATAAAATGTACCTTGGCAAACATTGTAATTTTGTATGCTTAAGCTCAGTCCCGGATCTTTATCTGCGGAGCTGAATGCTTACAAAAATGTAAGCTGCATACAGTATTTGCTACCAGTAATACCCAAATATGCAACTAGAAAAAATCACCAGATGGTAAATGAAAATTTTATGCAGTACCTTGAGGGTATCATGTGGTTGTATTTTTCTGTCAGGTACAAGGCGACGCTGTATCCTTGTCCCGACTCTCCCGAAGAGAGGCAGCAGGTCGCTGTGGGGGTCATCAGCCGATTACAAGATCTGGAAACAGTGAGTATATTATTACAACATGTTATAATGTGCAGTGGAAGCTGGAAACTAGGGAGACCCAAGGCACTATGAAAAACTGTCTGTTTATCTGAGCTGGACTTAATTCATATCTTCAATTGTATGTACTCAATAGGACTAAAGACTGAAAGTAGCTGTGCCTAATTCCCAGGTTGTCTTTATTTCTCAGGTGGTCTTAAAGACAGATTTCTCTGTTCTTTTGGTTATGGTATGTCCCTTATATGGCCATCATATCTGATGTGAAATTTTATTACAAAAATCTGTGTTTAGACTTCAGATGTTTTCTAGAAACAGGCTACAGGTCTATAGTAAACTCAACTGTCTTCCTACTCATTCGTTTTAGGTTCTACAAAAATCCGTAGAGCAGAAGTTACGAATACTCGACACTATCACCCAGAACTGGAAGACGTGGTGGGTGAAGGTCGTCAAGGTGAAGGCCATCTACCACACTATGAGCATGTTCCACACCGAGGGAAAGAACTACATTGCCGAGTGCTGGCTACCGACTGGCGAGATTGATACGATACAGTTACTGCTACAGAGAGCTACCGTAAGATAGCCTGTCAGCCTGTGTTAAACTGTAAATTGCAAAATGGTGTCAGTTTGATATAATGTAACAGATGTGAAAGGCTATCCATATGGTTTCTCAGAATCTAAACAAGATGAGATTTTTTGTTAGAGCAGATTCATACATCCTGTACATACTAGCACCCTTCTCTTCTCAGTGATACTGTTACAACTACTACTACTACTACTACTACAGTACTTTAGTAACAGTAGTTGTAATAGTTCTAAAACTGCTATTAGGACTAGCTCTAGGATGGCTACTATGACCATTACTAGGCTTACTGCTTACACTGCTACTAGGACTGGTACTAATGCTACTATTCCTACATTAGAATGTTACATTTACAAACTGTTAATACTACAGTAAGTTGCTGCAGCATCACCATATTTTGTTCTTCACCATGTCCCCCCAGGAAGCAGTTGGCAGCTCGGCACCCTCCATCGTACATCGTATCACAAGCGATGAAGAGCTACCCACTTACAACAAAACCAACAAGTTCACTGAAGTGTTTCAGAATATAACTGATGCATATGGAGTGTGTAACTATAAGGAAGTGAACCCAGGTATATCACTGTAACTTCATGGATTATCTTTAATCATCATCTTAATTGAAGTGTATACATTCTGAGTCACATTCTGGTCAACAACAGTTCAGTTTCAAAGAGAAGGTAAAGATGCATGTTCTTCAACTAAGTGTTATGCATGGTAGGGAATAATACATTGCACCTGTAATACCGGGTATTCATTAAAAATTAATAGTGATATTATTGGTTGAGTAGTGAGTAAAATATATGTACGTTGTGCATGCAATATGCATTAGATATTTAGTGCTATTAGAACATTGAAAAATTAATAAATATACATCGTAACTTCATAGATCTGCGATCTTTCCATTCATTGTCCAGTGATATTTCTGGTGTCTAGAATCATTAGTTCCAACATCCTATTTTGTGTTCCAGCTCCCTATGCGGTGATCACGTTTCCCTTCCTCTTCTCTGTCATGTTCGGGGACTTCGGCCACGGAGCGTTGATGTTTGCCTTCGGGCTGTGGATGGTGATCAAGGAAAAAAGTCTGTACTCGTATGCCAGGCACGCAGAGGTACATAACAGATGTAGGCACATACCTGTGTGTATGGTAAAACCCGACCTTAATACCACCCAAGAATTAAGATCCCCCCAGAATTAAGACCACCTACTTTGGGGCCAAAAACGTACAAAGCCAGCGTTAGTTTCAGAATTAAGACCATGCCAGAATGAAGACCACTTTGATCTTGACCTTGTGTGGTCTTTATTTGGGGGTCCCCTGTCTAGGCAATATAGTTACAACTTTTAATGTAAGACAACTCTTACTGAAAGTCCAGTAAATATTTTATTCCTTATACAGAACTTTGGGTATTGTTTTACCTGTGTTTTAAGACCACCTGTCTTTTAAGATATTTTGGTTGTCTTAAAATCAGGAAATTGGACGTGTACGATTTACAGTGAATTAACTTAAGTACAGTCAAACGTAATTCACTGTTGGTAAATAAGAACAACTGGGAAGCCTGCACTTCAGCATGAAAAACACAACATTTGGCAGTGTGATTTGCTTTAAGATATTCTGAGAAACTAGCTTCTGCGCTTTAGTTTTCAAATACAGTGAAACCCACCTTAAGACTGCCCTGGATGTGCCACCTACCCCCCCCCCCCACCACCACCACCACCAATACACATCCATTCCTGCAATGTTAAGCTGATATGTTATTGCATTCCTGTAGCGAAGTTAACATTTAAAATTTGTATGACTAAACATTGTAAAAAACTGTGAACTGTGTTATGTTGTTTCAGAATTAATTAAGACCACCTCAGAATTAATATCACTGTAGGTTCGACCATGAGTGGTCTTGAATTCTGGAAATTCTTAAGTTTTTGACTGAAGCTATCAACTTGAACAGTATCATTAGCTGAGAATCGGACTTGAGTATTTTCGAGAACTCCAGCCCGGGGCTTGGGCTTCTACTGTAAAACAATGCTCTAAGACTGTTTTCTGCTTCAGATGTTCGGGCTGATCTATGCTGGTCGTTACATTGTTATGCTCATGGGAGTTTTCTCAATCTATGCCGGCCTACTGTACAACGACGCTTTTGCCAAATCCGTCAACATCTTTGGCACTGGGTGGAATGCTGATGTATATGAGTGAGTTTGTGGTTTGTAAATGACAACAATGTATGATAACTCAACTGGGATGCTTCAAGTTCTGTCAGCGGATCATAATGTGACGCTGATATGTTACTGCATTCCTGCAGCAAATTTAACGTACCCTTGGCCTTTGGCAGTGTTTATGGAAATATAAATACTAAATTAAGTCCACAGCAGAGTTCAGATTTCCAAGCACTCTGCTTTCAGGTGTTTAATAGTCTAAGAAATAAGTTTACCGCACCGGCTTAAACCAGTCATGGCCACCACGGTGGTCTTAGTTGTGAGGTTTCACAGCAGTAAATTATGACCTGTTTTGAATATAAACCAATTTTCTACCTACATGACTTGTATTTTTTCTGAGGACTGGTGATAATGAAATATAGGCATAGCAGCAAGAAAGTGTGGTGTTTACAGATAGCCATGGCAGTCATTCAGCTTGAAGAAAGTTGCATTTGAGCATAAAGTGAAAACTGTCTTGAGAAGGCAACTACCATGAAAGACCACCTGTCTTGAAAGACCATATATTCCTGGCAGAAGTTCTACATTTCAGTGTAATTGAACCTACCCCCTAACACCACCTCTCTTGAGAGACCATATTTTTATGGCCAATTGGATGGTCTTTGAAGACAGGTTATACTGTATTACATGTAACTTTTATCATTACTGTGTCTAATGTGCGTATTTGGACTGAAATCTGTCACCGTATTTTACTTTCCAGTATTGGTACCATCAAAACCAATGAACGCCTACAGCTTAACGCCAATGATTCCAGTGTGTGGGATGGACAGGTGTACCCATTCGGCATCGACCCGGTAATACCAGACATGACTTTCATTGTGATAGATTATTCAGTATTAAAAGTGTAAACTAATGGTTGAATGTTTGGTTAATATTTGGTTTATTGACATGGTGGATACTGCAGAAATGTAGAAGCTGGATCAATGGATCTGGTTTCATCAAAGTGCTAGAGTTGATAGCCACCTGATGAGTGGGTTTCCTGAGCGATTGAACTTTCTTTGATAGATATAATTATCACTCGCTGACAAGATGTTAAAGGTGTTTAAATTAAAATAACTACTGTATATTACTGGTAACAATTTTAATTTTGCATGTTAGAAGGTTGAAAAGACACAACAGAATGCATCTGCAACCCTCTGCTTAAGACTTTGGTCTCATACTCGTGGCCAAATTAGGTGCACAAAAACAATCCCATTTTGGTGCTAAATGCAAGAAATTAATTCTAAGTTACAATAATGTTATGTTACATGTTCCAGATTTGGCAGCTGGCCGATAACAAACTTTCCTTCACCAACTCATTCAAGAAGAAGATCTCCGTTATATTTGGTGTCTTTCAGATGTTATTAGGAGTGCTGCTTAGCATATGCAATCACACGTTAGTGATGATTTTCCCTGATGATCATGCAAGCTTAAAATTTCGCATGGTCTTCTTCTATAAATGGTACTCTAAAACCATGTTTTATTGAGAAATTTAGAAAAGAACGGTACCTACGATATTGTTATTAGCATGCTATAATACCCCGGTAACTAGATTCGTATTCAGACTGTAGGCTAGCAGTGCTCTCTCATTGATAGCAGTACTGTAGCAGAAATGAGTCAGAGACAGAGAATAAAAAGAATAAAAATATACTTTATTGACCCACATGAGTAAACATTCATATAGGGCGGTTTCACAATAAAGTAGTACATAATAGTATCAACATACAGAAAAACATATTACGCTATATGTGAGTCTAACAAGTTAATTATGGTCACATAGTCTGGAGTATCTTGTCCTGTTATTGGTCCGCTTCACTGGTCTAGCTATTGGCTGGAGTGGGCTCCGGGCCATTAATACAAAGGAGTTTAGATTTGTCCACAGAGTTTTGGTTTTGACTTTAGCTTATAATGAGTTTGAAATAATCATAATGTGTATCCTTTAGCAATGGCAGTATGATTCAATAAAACAATAGGAATATCACCTCTCGCAAGTCTCAAGTGAAAGGAACCCAAGCAGTACACAACAATATTTTACATCATACAGGTGGGAATTGGATGTTATCTGTAGTAATTATCTGTATCATACTTTCAGATATTTTCACAAGCCCTTGGATATCGTCGGTAACTTCATCCCACAAGTGTTCTTCTTAATGGCAATATTTGGTTATATGGTGGCCCTGATATTTACCAAGTGGATTATGTTTACTGCGCATGATGCCAGCTGTGCACCAAATATTTTAATCGGTTAGTATTTAGATATATTAAGCATATAGTAATTATATTTAATTAATAATAGTGATAATAATAATTAGTATAATGTCATGTGTACAGCTCCTCAAAACATGTACAAAGCTTAACAGTATGTAGTGTATAACATTACAATAGATGGACTCTTTAAATGCATAGATATACATTTGTATAAACAATTTTGTCCATTGTTGTAGATCAAACAAGAGCTGGTATGCCAGAAACTGTAATATTAAAAAAAAAAAAGATTTAAGCTAGAAGTAAGACTTCATATGTTTCTGGAATGTTTTATTACTGGTGTTGAACTGAACCAGACATTGCGCACTGATAAACCTGTAATGCCATCTTCTTTTCTGCTATTTCACCTAACAATTAATATTTTCTGGTGTTACGTTTTCACCACTGTGTTGGTTTCTGTGTTTCCAGGTTTTATTGGCATGTTCTTGTTCAGCTATCCAGAACACAAGGAACCCAACATCTGCAGTAACTGGACATGGTACCCAGGCCAGGTATAAGTACAGTCATTTTACAGTACAGGGGGAACTTATAGATAAATACTGAAAAAAGATGCATAAATAAAAATGTTCAAATTATTATTATACACTCTGAAGTTGAAAATGACAATGATCTATATTGCTTGAAATACACTGTCCCACCATCCTGGTGATTGTAGAAATTTTATTAATGATGATTAAAATTAATTGTCTGGACATGATCAAGATGGTCCAAACCAAAGACTACAACGAAACAACATTTTCTGTGTAATATTTACCACTTTGAGACTTACCAACTTTTGTTTTTTGGGATGGTGTTATCATTGATTAATATATAATAGTTTGGGACAACTTTTGGCACAGGCTACTGTTTAAGTTAATTCGAGCCCTGGATGTGGGTGAAATTCAGTTTAAAAATATTCAAAGTAATCAATTGCTTCCCGAAGTAAAAATCGACTAGTAATCATTGTCATTTGAAGATGTGACACAAGATTGTTCCTGACTTGCAATTTGTGTATGATTTCAGAAAGCCATACAGACCGCCCTAGTGATGGTAGCACTGTGTAGTGCTCTGTTCATGCTACTGTTCAAACCGCTGTTTCTCCTGTGCAAGCACAAGAGAAAGAAACCTTTGGTACGTATAGGAGTGTTTTACACCCAATATCTAGTTTGTTCTATTAGGCGCAACATCACGTCTAGAAACTAAACTTGAAATAGTGTGCATAGTCAGTATTAATTAAATAGATACAAAGAAGAAGCCTAGAGAGGAACCAGAGCATATTAAATATTGTTGGTAAATATTTAAAAGGTGTACATTTGTAATACTAAAATCTGATTGTAGAGCTGATAATCAGCGCACAACAAGCACCAAGAAACTGTATTATATTTTGTGTACAGTAAGGTAATTTTTGCCATTATTTGACAACCTTGTCACTTTGCGATGCGACTTTGTAACTTAATGTCAGTGATCCTAGCCATCCTTTAGAAAACCCAGTGTCTATCTTTTTACCTACGTCTTGTATATTACAGACCTATCTCTTACTGATGACAGTGTTTAACAATGTAGCTGGTGATGAGTGTTTCATTAGTAGTGATACCTTGCAAGGGTGGTGGTTGGAATTTCGTCTAACTTCTACTGTCATTATGGCCTTTTAAATTATTAACCAAAAATACTTTTACCATCTAATATTATATAAATTATAAAGTGATATACATGTACATCCTCTGGGTCTTTGGGCCACAGTGTTCCTTGTGTTGACCTAACTCATTGCTTACTCATATATCTGGACATCTTGTCATTGGTCAAGTGTTGATACAGCACAGCACAATCTGTGACATCACCCTGTTTAATGTCGGCCTTACAAGAAAAACTCGAACCATTTCTCCTATAGTATTCAAGTATGTGAACAGGTGAAAGGTGTTTCATTTTCAAGGCAAATACTGTACTGTGGGGCTTCCCCCATAAAATTTATGTTCATCATTGTGCCTGTGCCCACGACTGACCAATCGTAAAGTGTCTATTATGCTTGTAGCAGTACAGTAGTCCCAATATTTTGAAACCACCATTGTTCACCTTATAAATACAGTGAAACCTCTTTTATAGACAAGCTGTACAGGTGTACATGGTATATAAAGACCACTTTATAAGGACCACATTTTGTAGGTTCCCAAGGCTACGTATTCCATGGTCTTGGTCTGTGTATAAGGACCACTTTTGTTGGTCTCTCAGGTGGTCTTTATACAAGTCATGTTTATGCAGCTTTTTTTCTCTGCATGGAGCTAAACTTAAGATCCTCTTAAAATGAAAAGGCAGCATAATATGGCTATAATAAAAATTTTAAGGGTTCTTTATTCTTTCAAAGTGAAAGGAAGCTTGAGGTAGAGAAATAAATGAGTCGTGGGACTACTGTACGATACATAGATTTTCTTCTAATGTGTATTTTGTGTGATTTTAACCTTTGTACATAGTCATAGATCTTTTGTACATAATGTATGTCCCTCTCCTTCTCCCTCAACCCTTCCCCCCCCCCCTCTCTCTCTCTCTCCTGTTGCTAACCGTGTCAGGTTCTACAGGTGCGGGCAGACGCAGCCTCCCCTGGCCTGGGTGGGGAGACAACCAGCGATACAGCACATATACTGGGGGAGGAGAGGCGGTATGATGATGCCAGTCTTCAGGATCTGGAAACGGGAGGGGAGAGGGTAAGGTTGCGTAGTTGTCTCTTTCCTACAGAGCTGATTTCTCGCAATGAGGCAATTGCTTGGTCAACTGTAAAAAGATATCGGAGTTCTTATAGTATAAATAAAAAAAGACTTGTATGTATGATAAATTTATTGATCCTGGTGATCAGCTATAAACTGCAGTGCTATTATTGAAAAAAATATAGTAATTATTGTTAGATTTAATAGACTTAATTCTTTACATATTTGAAGAGTGGTTTAAAGACAGATGATCTGTGTTGTAGAGTAGTTATGAAACATTTAGCGCCCGGCATGTTGGATGAAGTAGTTTTCTGAAGATTAGATGTAAAGTATTGAAGCTTGTAATGCTTTCTCAAGGACACTCCAGGTTTAAATATTCATCACCCAACATTATTGGTAGGCATATACCCCACATAATGAGGTCCAAGGAATGCTTTGGGAGCTGAACTGTGTTGTAATTCCCTGTTTTCCCACAAGCCAGTATTTTACCACCACCCCAAAGCCATTGTTTTACCAATGTACAAAATGCTATCACCGACTATTGAAGCAATGAAACCTCGGGAAAAGAAATTTTTGCCCAGAATTTTTCCTTGTTTTTAATGCCAATTTTTTGGGAGCAACACATGTAACATAGTGCTTGTATATATATGTAATGTAAATAGAAATTTAAGATTTAAGTGGGGTTAAACCTAAAATAACATAAATGAAAATAATTTAAAATTATACTTAAAAATATCACAAATTAATGGTAAAACTTGGGTGTGGTATTTACCGTGTCTCTTTCTGTAATTTCCAGCAACAGTGGGATTTTAGCGAGGTGTTCATCCAGCAGGCCATCCACACCATAGAGTACTGTCTGGGTTGTATCTCCCACACAGCTTCCTATCTCCGGCTCTGGGCACTCAGCCTGGCCCATACCCGTAAGTTCTGTCCCAGAGTGGAACCCCCTAACACAGGTCACTTGACACGTAGTAGTAGTAGTAGTAGTAGTAGTAGTAGTAGTAGTAGTAGTAGTAGTAGTAATTTATTTCCAAGCTGAAAACAGATATCATAATTATAACAACTAACAAATCAAAATAATTTTAAAATGTTATACAGCTTGGGGTGGGGGTTGGGGTGATAGTAGTACTGGTGGTAGTACCCGGTAGTAGTAATAGTAGAATAGTAGTGGTAGTAGTAGTAGTAGTAGTAGTAATAGTAGTAGGAGTAGTAGTAGTAGTAGTAGTGGTGGTAGTAGTAGTAGTAGTAGTAGTAGTAGTAGTAGTAGTAGTAGTAGTAGTAGTAGTAGTAGTAGTAGTAGTAGTTGTCAAACAACATACAAACATGGCTACTAGTTTCCATCCCTTACATGCCCTCTCTCTATTTGCAAAAAAAGTTATGGCCACTTTACATGCTTTAGAGAGGCAGCCTTTGGCAGGAACTAAGAGAGGGATCGTTCAGTGTTACACTTAGTGTAATATCAGTTCCCATGATACCCTATGTGGACTATGGTACATTTAGAGATGTTTAACTTGTTTTAGATCTCGGCAGGAATTCCATTTGTAGGCAGAGTGCATTCATGCTGTACACCAGTCCTCGGGGTTTAATTCTGCCATATTTGATCTTTGCTAGCCATGCCCCATGAACACAAATTAGCGTTCTTGGTAACTGCCCTGAAAAGATATTTTCCCACCAAAAGGGTTTAAATATTTTTGATGAGGCTGTTTTGAATCAACTCAACCTGGTCAGACTTGATGTTAAGGTCAAGAAGCGAAGAGAACAAATTCTGGAACGCATTGGCAGAGTACTTCAACAGACCAGCATTAGCATTCATTCATAGTTGTTTTGACAAAGGCAGGATGCCATATAATGGGTAAAAGGCATACATGTATGGTACCTAGAAGTTTTTTGAACTTGGTATATCTTATGTAAAATTTCTCTGTTTACGTATTCCAGAGTTATCGGAGGTCCTGTGGAAGATGGTAATGCACCCAGGCTTTACCGTGATACCTGGCTATGCTGGTTGTGTGATGGTAGCTTTAGTGTTCGTACCATTCGCCTTCCTCACGATAGCTATATTACTGGTCATGGAGGGCCTGTCCGCATTCCTCCACACCCTGCGACTTCACTGGTATGTACATGTTACACTTGCATGACTACTATGGCCAGACCTGAAATTAGCAGTTATATGGCAATGCCAGCATATGCTGGAGGTCTTGACAGTTATGCTGGGGAACAAAGTAGATAGCAAATATTTGCTACCATAAAAAAGTGAAAAAAGTGGGAAATGATAAAGTGGTTCTTTAAACATGTTAAACAATGCCAAAATTCTAAACCAGCTGGCCATAAATGGATGGTTTCTACTAGAAGGCCCAGAGGCCGAGACCTTGCTGTCTGGCATGCCATCCACCTCGCTCCCCCCGGCAAAAAGTAATAAGCGCCTCGCTTCCTTTTGGTACAAGTTTGAGCCTTGTGTACAAAAAGTTTTAGGATGAACGCTAACATTGTTATAACATAGCGATCGAGATCAAACAATAACTAATGGCAGTTCCTGTGGAGAAACTTCCATTAATTATGACTTGATCAAAAGTAATTATAACCAGACAGTTGTATTTATATTTCAGTTACTGAGCCAAAGAGTCTGGTCTAGCTTAAACTTAAGCCCATTAATGATGCTGGTATGATGGCAAACTTAAGCCAGTTTGTGATGCTGGTAGGGTGGCAAACCGTGGCACAAAATGTTATATTTTTTTCCACGCATATTGGCAGTTTGGGGCTTGAGATTTCTCTGGAATCGGGTCCCTAGATTGTAAGTGTTCAGTTAACCCGAAAACTGGTTCTCTTTCTACACAACTGTATAATGTGTTTTGTACGTTTTCTTTTTCCAGGGTGGAATTTCAGAGCAAATTTTATTGCGGGGATGGCCGACCGTTTCTACCATTCAGCTTCCGCGCTATCCTTGAAGGGGAGGGCTGATGTGGCCATGATACATGTTTTCACAACTCCTCGACAGTGCCTGCTAGTTGTGGACATAGCAAATCACCTGATAGTATCATAAAACACTTTTAATATGTTACAAAAGACAACCATGGTGTAGCACACATAATATTGGTATACTTTTGCAAAGTCGACACTTTAAAACAAACAACAAAGTTCCAGTGTATTGAGAATCATTCCATGTTATCATGTGTGCATGTATGCTTTGCTTTGTCCAGACGGCATGAAGATCTGCGCATGTTATTATGAAGATCTTGAGCCGGACTAGACAATTGTAGTGCTGAATTAGGCATGGCTGCACATTGGATGGATTGGTATCCTGAGGGTTGAAAGATGTAGTAGATGCTAGCTTTGTAGTAGATGTAACTATAAAAGGTTACCAGCTGCACTTATCATAGATAACCACTTATACCTTGCTGACCTATGCGAGTGTATGGCAGTTGATTATTTATCATTCCATCTTCATACCTTCTGTGTGCAATCTTCTGGACTTGTTATCACTATAATAATGTTATGTTGATCTATGTTGCTTATCATCACGGCCATACCATGGTGATAATGTCATAGCCATCTTTCACAACGCCATGATATATTGTTGTATTATCACAGCGTTCCCTGTGATTTAAGGCCCTTCCTTTACGAGTTCCGTGTATTTGGACTAGAACGGAATGCAACAGATTTACTCATCAACTGTTCCATTCAGTTTTATGGTTTGCAGTGGGCACAGTGTACAAAACCTGGAGCTCTCGAAAATACCTGAAGGCAGTAATCTCTGCACTGTGATTGGTTAAGAATCTTAGACTTGAGTCAGCAATCTGAGCACTGTGATTGGCTAAGAATTTAGATTCAAGTCAGCAATGAAAGCACTGTGATTGGCTAAGAATCTAGACTCGGCATCTGAGCACTGTGATTGGCTAAGAATTTAGATTCAAGTCAAAACAAGCATCTTTGTGGCTTTAGATGTATTGAAGTCTCGGATTTCAGTATTTTTGAGAATTCCAGCCTGGTTTACTCCTCAGGCTTCTGCTGAACAATCTGGCCAGTGCAAAACAGAATTCTAATTCTTTAAATGGTATTCCAGTAAAAGAGTTAAATTTTGTGCGATCTTAGGCAATCCACAGCTGGCCAATTACTGTTCAATTGTTTTTGTACCGCTTTACCTCTCCCACATGTAATGTATTTTAATTTTGATTAATTTGCATAATTATGTTTGTAAACTCATCTTTGCATAAAAGTATATTGTTTGTTGTTCCACCCATCTGCAGAATTTCTTTCCAGTTTTCTTTTTTGCTTTCCGCTAAAATAGAAGTGCCTGGCAGTTTTATGAGTCCCCCCAGAGCTTCACTAGTCGATCAAGTGTTGACCATATATACATACATCTACTGTGTGCAAATTCATGTTTATATATGACGTATATTGTTTGTATTATACATGTACTCAATGTTTGCCAAACTGACGTGGAACATGTGCATGCACCATGCCAGTTTACAAGGCAGTAGGGGTCACAAAATATTTTGTAACGAAGTACCTACTAAAAACCCTATAGCGGTATTGTAGTATTCCCTGCTTTGAATGAAATGATCTACTGTACACGAAGGGTCCAATAAAATGGTAGCCATTACATTCTTTCTTTTCTGTGGTTTCTTCTAACAAGCTACGCATATGACAATCAAAACCGCTATGGTGCAAAGCATAGTTTTGACATGAGACTAGTGAATGAGTCGTGCTATATGTTGGCATTTGGCCTATATTGTAAGAAGACCCTATAGCAGCACAACCAACCAATTTTAATGCCTTTGGTTTGACATGGTCAGGGATATAACTCCCACACCCAAAGTGGATGCCTTAACCACTGGCTAATGGGTCCGTATCATGAGACTAGCATTGAAGCAGTGAGTTCTAGTTCTTTGATCTCAAGGTTAATCAGAACCAATGCTGAATTCTGAACCACTTTGCAGCTTTTTACTGAACACCAGCCCAGAACATTGGTGAGAATATAATTTGGTCTCAATTTAGTTCTCAATTTAGGTCTCTTGAACACTCCTTCAAAGGGACTCTTGGCCAGAATTTCTACCATTTACATTACCTAAACTAAACTGAAACTGCATTGTGTGGACTCTGGAAACTGGTAACCCACTAGGCGTAAATGTTATTACTTGAAACTTAACTAGCTTCTGCTATAGAAGCAATGCGTTTGATGACTCATAACATGAATAAACTAGCTTCTGCTATAGAAGCAATGTGTTTGATGACTCATAACATGAATAATCATTAGCCAAGAACTCTTTAATCTGCTTGCAAAGGTCGAATAATATGGAACTGCTTGCAGGCCTTTGCTAGGGAAGCTTAATATTAAGGCTGAAGTCAAAATCCATACTTTACTGCGCAGTACATTCAACCATTCCCGCGATAGAAATGGAATTTGTTCAACCAGATGGGTACACCACAGAAACCATTCCCCAGATAGGAGCTCGACTTGTTTCACCAGCATGTTCATGTTGAGGGCGTTCCTGCTAAAACTTTATAAATTCGAACGAATTTATATATTCTCACCGTGAGGTGTCAAACCATAACTCTCTGCCGTGGGCTCCAGTCCACGGACCCCTAGCCATCTGGAAACGAAT
>JAAUYG010081855.1_pt1 | contig 17643 bp, 3 predicted proteins | sample 7278091 | NCBI WGS metagenome assembly JAAUYG01 (sample SAMN14350201, study PRJNA611818) | marine sediment metagenome | isolation source: surface marine sediment (0.6m) | place: French Polynesia: Moorea | collected 2018-08
ATAAGGCAAGTTAGAAACTTGGCTCGTATCTTGGAAACCACTGCCCATAGAGCAAAACTAACCTAAATTTCGACCCCCCTGGGGTAGAAAGAGAGTATAATGTGCAACTTCGGCACTTGCCAAGTTTCATGCCCAAAATATGGCAAATTTGAAAATTGGCCCGTATCTTGGAAACCACTGCCCGTAGAGCAAACATCAGCCCAATTTCGCCCTCCTGGGGTAGAAAGAGAGTATATGTGCAACTTCTGGAACTTTGGCCACTTCCCAAGTTTCATGCCCAAATATGGCAATTTTGAAAACCTGCCATTATCTCAGAAACCGCTGCCCACAGAGCGAAAATATGCTTAATTTCGACGTCCTGGGTTAGAAAGTGTATGTGCAACTTTTGGAACTTTGGCCCATGGCCAATTTGGTTCTTAAGCAGAGCGTCAAGGCCCATGGGCCTCTTGCTAGGTATACTTTCCAGGCCTGGAACTTGTCATTGTAAAAATAAAATAAGTACATTCCAGGGCACGTATGAGTGAGGGTAAAAAAAGTTTGGATTGCAGAAATTTGTGAATTAGTGCTAATTAAGTGGTTCATCTATTTAACACTCTTTAAAGACCACCTTGATTATAAGACCACTGAATTTCATCTCGTGTAGATTTTTTGCACTATCTATAACCTTTAAGACCACCTGCCACGTATAAAACCACATTTCAAGGTCACATCGATGGTCTCAAAATAAGAGTGAGTGAATTGAATTATTTGACGTCGCTTCTTAACAGCCAGGGTCTTAGGAGTGACAGACCGGGTGCCGGGCAATGAGATGAGGGATGAAAGTGCCCCAGACTTGAGGTCTTAAAATAGAAGGATCACTGTATATCCAATTAGGACAAATATGGTTTACTATAGAAAATGCAAAAGAACAAAAGCAAGTCATACACAAGCAACATTTTATTTGCTATTTGTGTTAACTTTCCGCATACTATCTCTATATACAGGATTTCGCACTGTGCTACATATACACCTGTTAAAAAGCACTAATAACAACAAAAGTAGCAGAATCAAAAAAAAAAAAAGAAAAAAAAAAGAAAAACAACAATAAACACAAAGGATCTTCAGCATGGCTGTCTTCTACTCTTTTTAGCACTTGCTGAGAACACAGGAATGAAAAACAACTAGAATAGATGTGCTAAAACTGACCCTGTAGCAAAAAAAGCCTGGAGAGTGACAAGGAACTTTTGAAGCCATCAAAAAGAGATGTATGAGATACTTAATGACCAATGATGAAGCAGAAAAGCCAGCCTTAAATGCCAGTACTGCATATCTGTGTAATAGAGATCACATAACATTGGATGACAGCTTCAGTATAAGTGCTACCCAAAGTTCCTGGTTAAAAACATCTAGACAGGTAATTAATTCTACCCAGACAAGAGTTAAACAGAAACAGGCCTGCGCCATTACCTTGGATAGTGCTATCTATAGTTATTGGTTTCCTGTAGAATGCTCACACCTGAATTATTATTAGCACAGGAAGAAGTTTCATGCATAGTGATTACAATCTCTACAACCACCTAGTATATATCGCGACTGGTAGAAATTGTTTCAACTTAAAAACTATAAATCTTTCAGCAATGCTCTGTACCACGTGTAATGGTTAATATAAATGCCATGCATAGTAAATTAGTAATGCGTTCTTCTGTGACAAACTAAAAACACAACAAATGCCCTTGAAAAAAAATACTGGATAAATATACATACAGAGGTTTATATCTCATTTCCCCAATGCAACACCGACTATGAGCAAGTACCCAACATGACAGTAGAAATTAAAAATCCTATCTCGACCCAAAAACCTGGATGTAAGAGTCACGCGTTACGCAGTTAAACAATGTATAGTTGTGGGTTGTAGTTCTCGAAATTGTTTAAGTCTTTGAAGTCCTCAATCTAAGCAATTTGATTGACAAAGAATCCGACTTCGGTCAAACATTGCAGAACAAAAAGAGGCCCTGTGCGCACTCATTAAATATTCATGCACATGTACACCATATGTCTCTGGCAGTGTACTTTTTTGTGCCACAATCAGCTGCATGGAAGATACAATTAATGCATAATTTGGTACAGTGCTTCATGTATGCAGTGTACTGGTATGGCCAAGAATACACCTAAAAGTAACAGCTGTCTACAAAAGATGCCGGGCCAAATATTCCTAGAAATGACACGAGTTATGAATGTTGGTCTGGCTTGGGCACTCCTGGTGATCTGCTGTAGTGGTTAGGAAACGCATTTAATAAGGAAAATACTTTGTATTTCATTAATGGAAATGGAATTTGCTCATTCAGCCAACATTGCGGAGATTACTGTCCTCTTGGATAGACACATGATAGATACACAACAGTAAATTGAAACCTAAAATCACATCCGTTTGTAGATGATTGAGCAGACACAAATCAGTGCCATTATTTGCACAGTACTACATAAAAGAGTCTTGGGATTTCCAGCTCTGGTCAGAGGTACTGTCAGGCAATGTTCAAGGCCTGGACATTCATGAATGGGTTACACATTGTAATACCTGGGTACTAGAATTACACTTTTTAAATGCTCGCTAAAAACATTTTCTGTTGTTGAATGCTTTTCTGTTGTTGGGATAGGTCCTATAGCAAACTGGTATTCATGCTGGTGCAAAACCTAAGACAGCACATAAAAAGATAAATGATCTGCATGTATATCTACTACAAATTGCAACAGTCACAGGGAGCCAGGTGGTATATCAGCGCTTTCTCTTGCTGCTGCCACCCACACTAACGAACTCCTTCCAGCGTTGCTTGTTGGCTTCTGCTGCTTTGGCTCGCCTTGTATGCAATGCCATGCCCGCTACGCCTTCCAGCGAGGCACGACGTGTGGCGATGCGTGGTGTTGACTCAGCGGAAGCTGCCGGCAAGCTTTTCCTTTTGAGCGAAGAATCAGTTTTTGATTTCTTGGTTTTATGTGAAATCGCAGGTTGGTTGGTAGATCTTTTTCGCGTGGTCCTCTCATTGTTTGTCGGGGTCTCCCCAGCACTGGCCTCCTGCGACGTTGAAAAGTTGCTGCCGATGCTGTCGCAGGAACCAATACCAGAATCGAGACGCCTGGAGGTTCGAGTGCCTGGCTTGGCCACTTTCTGGGAACAGTTGTCTTTGGTCGAATGACAGGCCTCTGTTGATGTTCTGGGCACGTCAGGTGATGGCAAGGTCAAGTCAGTACTAGGGACATCTGTAGCTGGCTGCTCAGCATCTGTAGTATTATTTTGGCGGTCCGATGCAGATTCCATTTGTTCAGGGTTGTTGTTGTCACCAACACCTGTGGAGCACTTACTCTGCAGTTTCTCTACCTTAGGTTTCCGACTGTAAGTTCTGAGCATTCCTCGGTGTTGGGCCAAGATATCCTGCCAGGGTCGCGGTGAGGGACAGCTCCTCTGAGGATCTTCCTCTACTTGTTCAGATAACTCATCAGAACAAATCTTAGCCCCCAAACTCACTTCTTGCTTATTCACAGTTGGTTGCTCCAAAGCTGTTGCTGGTGGAAGCTTGTTGTTTTCCGTGTTAAGCTGCGACAATTTCAGAGACGATGTCACGGTTTCTGTGGCAGCTCTCACATGGATGACGACGTTTTTACCTGTATCGGAATGTGTTGTAACAGTCTTTACGGGCATACCTGGAACTGCATCCAGAGCCTGTATCTTAATCTTTTCCTTTCTGGCACCCGTAGATAGCGGTCTTGCTTTCATCATGGTTACTCTTTCCATGTTGGTGGCAGCCGCGATATCTGAGGAGCTTGTGACAGACACTCCATGGTCCTTCATATGTTTGCACCATCCTTCATACTGGCTGAGGATAGAGCCACATATCGCACAGCGCCAAAGCAAGTGCTTTTCATCTGTCTCTGGTTTGGTAAGTTCTCTTGTCACTGGTGAACAAATTACAGATGGTTTTGGGTGAAAACGCCTCATGTGGTGTTGGAAGTGGTGCAACTTTAGAAAAGCGATGTGACAGATTGAACAAGTTTTGCCCGCATCAACACTTGAATCACTGCCAGTTCCCCCATCTGTTGTCTCTGATTCTAGAAGATCTTTTTCCGATGAGCGCTCACTTGAAGTGTCTCTCCGTGACAACGGTCTACTTGGTGACCTGTCCTCTGATCGAGCTTTCCTTGGGCTGTCCATGGTGACGGAGGCTGGGTTAACCTTGGCTGGCAAATCAATCAATGTCTGCGAGTCCTTAGCATCTAGAGAGCCAGGCAAGACAGATGCTGTCAACTGGCATGTTTCTGACGACTGAAGGTTTGGCGACTGAAGGTTCGTCTTCTTGGCTTTGATGTGTGTATAGTCTTTGATGACTTTGCTTGAAGGCACACTTGCGTATGGTACCGCTGTTGCAGATCTATCCAGTGCAGATTCTGAATGATCCAGAGTTTGCTCTTGGATTATTTCTGTTTGTGAAGCATTCTCATCTGTTGTCTCACCATCTCCAGCTGGTATCTCATCCTTACCAGCTGGTATCTCATCCTTACCAGCTGGTATCTCATCTTTACCAGCTGGTATCTCATCCTTACCAGCTGGTTTATCATCATGACAAGTTGTGTCCTCCCCTGCACTGGCTACTACTCCACAGTGTGCAATCCTGTGCATCCACTTCATGTGGCATCGCAGGTCTGTCACATCTCGGAAGACGGGTTTGGTTTTGCAGATGTAGCAGATGCGGCTCTCTTCTTGCACCGAGCTCACAGGTTCCATCTTGATATCGTGAACCCACTGCAGGTGATGGTGCAGGCTGCACTCTGCCGAGAACACGCATTCTGTGTCACAACAGGGACACAGGTATCGCCCTGCGGAGTCCTTCTCGTACAGGTATCTGTCTGGCTCGTCGTCTTGCACACTCACAGTTAACATGATTCGCTTCCCCGGGCTGATCTGATCCAACTGAGTCTCCTCCTCTGGGACAGCATCTGGACAAGCCACAGTCAGAGCTTCTGCAGCTGGCAATGAAGTAGGCTCAGCCTCAGTCACTGCATCCACATTGGCTTCAGATGCTTGGGAAGTCTCAACATCCATTGCGTTCATTATTTGCTCTGTGCATTCTTCATCCATTACAACCTGGCATTCCCCAGACCCTGACTCGGTTTCTAGTAGTGTCTGCTCAGTTACTGGCAGCAGCCTATCAGCTACACCTTCTGTCTGCACACCATTTTCATCTGCATAACTTTCCCCAGTAAGTGGAAGCTCGCGAGTCTGACTTGCAAGACCTGTTGGGTCATTGGGAGATGCATGATCGGACAGCATTGTGTGTGCCTCTGTAGCAACAGGATCGTCAGGTACATGGTCATCCTTATACAGAATGTCACCCTCAGTTTGTTGTTCCTGAGATGACTGATGAATCTCCAATGAAGCTGCCATCTCACTGTGAGTAGAACGAATTTCAGTCTCTAGTTCATAAATAGCTGATTCAGCACTGCTGTCTTTGCTATCATTCGAACAGGCCAGGTCGGTGTATTCTGGTTCCCCTTCGTCAGAGACCAGGTCTGCTGTCCTGTCATCGCTGTCATCGTTCTCCGTCATTGTGCCCTTGTCAGACTTTCTAGCGGTAAAGGCTCCCTGTGCTGACAACTGCGTCCCTTCCGATGATGAGGCTTGGTTGGGGTTGTCCACGTCAGAAGTGGTGACAAACAACCCAGTGCAAGCAGCAGCAGGATCACCTGACGAGATAAAATATGGCTGTGTCACTGGAGTCGATATGAACACAGGAGTGGTACCACTACTTTCCGCTGATGATACATAACATGGCAGAACCATCTGGGTGTCAGAACACTGCTGTGGTATATTGCCAGGGGATTGAGGCAGATTGTCTCCAGCTAGAGCACTACTTGCCATGGTGGTAGAGTCCATTGCTGGAGAAGCCACAGCTTCTTGGACTAACAGAGGTTCCTGCCCAGAGATAACACTAGCATCAGGCATGGTGTCTATCTTCACCGGAAAGCTACTGGCAGTGCTGTTGGAGGAACCACGCTGAACGTCACCACCAATGCATACGGGTTCTGCATCAAGGGAGCTTGGGAAGGAAGTCACTGTGAAATCTGATGATGGAAAACTGGTAGCCACACAAAGGGAGCCAGCCTCGCTGACAAGTGATTGTGATGTGTCAAATCCTGGATCCACTGTAGGCTGTGACTGTGCTCCAATGTTTTGAAGAAGATTGCTCCCTGCCAAAGTGAGAGATTGTGTAGGCGCAGGTAAGTTGCTAAACATGTCTGTGCAGTTGCCACTAGCGATAGTTCCTGGTCCAACCAGAGGGACTTGGCTGATGTCAACCTCGTTGGTAGTGGGCTGGTCAGTGGATGAAATTACTCCACTGACTGGGGCAACTGATGTCATAGGAACGATACTGCTTCCCGCCATATTATCTATCACTGGTATTTGTGACACACAGGCCAGACTTGACTCGGGCAAGGTACTTGCCATTAATACAGATGGGGCAGAACTGGATGACAGTGTGAGTGCTCGGACAGCCTGTGGAGGCTCAACTGCCACATAGTGCCTGCTCTCTGTCATGTTCACAAACAAAGAGGCACCGGAGCTGGACTTGGACGGCGACTTGTTACCGGATGATTTTGTCACTAATATCTTTCTTGGAAGCCTCTTGGGTGAGGTGCTTGTGTATTTGACTTTGCCTTGGATTGCAGCGGGATGCTTTGGAAGGTTTAGAGGTCGGACAATGCTGAGAATAGCAGCAGGCTGTACTAATCCTGCTGAAACAACCACTGGGCAGCCATCCTGTATCTTCATAACTGCCTCACCAGTATCCCTCAGCGTCGAGTCTGTAGAACTATTGTCATTATTGACATCTTGTTCCGGTTTTGGTTGTTTAAAGTGGGGTCTCCTTATTTTGTCCAGTGCTCGTTTCTTCTTACTGTCGGCCACGGTGTCTAACTTGGCAGGCTCTGGAGCCTTTTTACCCTTCCATGATTTCACGGCTCTTGAAGCTACTGCTGCATAATCCGGGCTTTTGGGACAATCAGGTGCACAATCATCAGGTCTAGGAGTTTCAGCGTCTTTATTTCCTGTTTGCAGGATAGCAGTACCTTCTGAAGTTGTTTTCTTATTCGGAAAGTCCTTTGAGTCTGAATCAATCTTCCTCTTTGTACTGCTCGCAGATTCGCTTTGGTTCCGGTCAGCGTCAGCTGATTCGTTTGAAGTTTTCTGTTGCTGCACATCAGTCTCTATGGAAGCTTGCATTTCAACCATTGTCTCTTCAGCCATAACAGGATCTTCATCTCTGTTTGCAATCTGTGCTGCTGGCTTCTCAAGTGGATTTTGCTCAACTGTTACTGGAGAAATGGCCTTTTCTTGGGATCGAAACTTTTCATTGCAGATAGATTCAATTGAATTTTGAACTTTATCTGCTCGCATGTCTTTCCTTTTCACCCTGGATATGTCCCTTTTCGTTTTCTTCTTGTTCACGCTTGGACTTGACTCAACGGTTACTGAAGAAATGGCATTTTCTTGAGATCCAAGCTCTTCATTGCAGAGAGGTTCCATTGAATCTTGAATTTTATCTGCTGGCTTCCCTTTCCTTTTCGTTCTGGATTTCCCCATTTTTTTCTTGTTTACACTTGGACTTGGCTCTTCTGTAACTTGAGAAATGGGCTTTTCTTGAGATCCAAGTTCTTTGCTGCAGATGGGTTCCGCTGAATCTTGAACTTTATCTGCGGGCTTGCCTTTGCTTTTCACACTTTTCTTTTCCCTTGCCATTTTCTTCTTGTTCACACTTGTGTTATCTTCATTCTTCAAATCACATGATCGTTCCCTGTCTGGTGCCTTGGCCAAGGAATCCTGTGTGCTGCCAGAGTCTTTATCCTCTGTGACTGGTGCCACAATGGTAGGCTTATCCAGAACATTGTCCAGATCGTTCTGTGATTCTTTGTGGTTTTGTACAGCAATGTCTGAATTTTTGTTCCTTTTTTGGCTGCATGAGACACTTTCTGTTACTTCTGCAGAGGCCTTTTCAGCATTGCCACAAACAGTACCCGTATCTTCCATTTCATCCTTTGCTGAAACGTGGTCTTCATGAATTGTAGGTCTGTCACAGTCCAAGGCTACATGAAACACTTCACTTTGCTGCGTGGCAGTATCCTTTACTCTTTCAAGGTGAGTCACAGGCTCGGTCCCAGGTGACCCAGGCGAACTCTTGACTGCTGTTCTGTTCTCGGACATTTCATCTCCCTGAGTTGGACTTTCCATTTGAGGTTTTGTAGGAGGCGATGGTTCCACTAGGGAGGGGAGCTGCTTACTTGTAACAGAGGCTCCACTTGATGTTAAATTTTCTGTGACGGCTACTTTCGTTGTCCCTTCCCCTAGGGATTCATTTACTGCGGGAGGAGGGATACCCATTTTCACATCATCCGCCTGGGCTGCCTCAGCATGCAAGTTGAGTGATTTTGAGGCAGTTGAAAAGCCCTCATGTCCATGTGGTTCCCCTTTAGCGATGGAGGTAGGGCTATCATTTGCAACTTCCATATCTTTGTTTCCAAGATCTCTATTGCTTTTTACTTGCTCATCCTGCTCTGGCTCCATTGAAATACCTTTCCTAGTCACATGGTTCACGTTGCTTAGACATGCTGCTGCCACATCCGATTTATCTGAATTCAGATCGGTGGTTCCACATGTTTCTTTCTGATCTCTGCTTGCCTTTAATGAGTCATTCTCCAAGTTTTTCGAGTCATGTACTATGGTTTGTTTTGATGACGCGTCCTTGTTAACTTCTGTGTTCATCACTGGAAGTGGCTTCAACAGCACATAAGGCTTGCATTTATTGAAGGCTGCCATCCAATCTGGCTGTGTAGCTGATTCAGAATCTTTCTGAATCGACGAGAGGCAAAAGCGGGTGTGAATGTTCACTTCAGATATCTCTTGCAACAGACCACTACCAGACAAGGGACCATCCTGCACCTTTTCCTGTTTCTTTGTCAGTCTTTTGTCACCTACATTCCTAGAGGACCTTTCCCATGAATAACGGAAACTTGCCAGGTGTCTGATGTTTTCCTCTCGCTGCTCATTGTTGTCTGTCGAGGGACTGTGACAACTCCTCTGGCCAGCTTCTCTGGCATCCTGACTGGAAAATCTTGGCTTCAGTTGAGCTTCAAATGCACTCTGGAAACTGCGGACATCACCATCAAGACTTTTGCTCCGGCTTTTTCTTTCTGGCGGCTTTGTTTGGTCTGATGGCCTCTGGACAAAAGCTTGATATTCTGACAGGAAGTTTGAGTTCGGACTGAGACCATCTTGTTTCACAGAGGAAGGAGAAAGCCGATAAGCAGGGGAGTTACAGATGGGAGTTTCGGGTGGTGTGGTCAACTGTGGAGAAGCCAGTTCCTGATCAGCATCACAGACTTCGCGGGAGGCAAATTGAGGCTGCCACTTCTTGACTTCTACCCTGAGTTCACCTATTGGACACTGTACACTTCCAAACTTTGGGCTCCTTGCAACAGACTCCTCAATCATAGTGAAGGTTATATGGGGAAGCTGATCTGCTGTTGGGACCAAATCGTCCACCTTCTCTACTGCTCTTGCTCCAGCACTGTCACAGTTATCTTTGCAATTTGACTCTGATCCCTGGCCATAAGTTACGGCCCCCAAATCCACCTGGTTCAGTGAAGTTGCCCGTGTCACTCGTCGTGGGAGGATTCTTTTCTCTGGTTCATTGTCTTCATGGGGAACTTCTTCAGAGATGGCCTTTACTATTGATGACGTTTCCTCCTCGGCAGATATTTTCTCTTTCTCAGGGAGGTCCACCTCAGTCTCAACTACATTGGTTTCTTCTGCAATTTTTGCATCAGCAGCTTTGTCTTTCAAGGAAGACTTCATTGGCCTTGCATTACTCTGTTCGTTGCTTTCCATCTCCAGGCTTTTAGCCCTACAGCGAGCTGATCTTCTAAGCTCCCCAGTATTCCCAGTCTTCATATGATGTAGGTTTTCTCCCCTGACACCGTCAGATATGCTGAAGTTGCTCTCTGAAGAACAACCGGATTCAATGCTGTTAGTCCTGGAGGTTGGAGTTCTCCTTGCCGCGACACCTGAGGCAGGTGATTCGGTTGCTCTCTTGGCTTTTTTCTCCTCTTCAGCTATCTGGTTGGACACTGCCTCGTGGTTGGCATCACGGTGGGATGGACTCGGATCTACAGCAGCTGGTGGAGACTGAACATTCTTCTCATCTGGGTATTCGGGAGAAGACGACTTAATGTTCCTCATGGTAAGGTCTGACTTGGTCTGTGTTTGGGGGTCTTCCGGTGTAACAGAAGCCTCTGTTGCAAACGAGCTGCTTTCACCTGATAGCAATACTGAAGACCTAGTGCATGGTCTTTGATGTCTCTGTTTAGGCTTATCAACTTCTGTGCTTGACGATGCCGTTTCCTCAATGCTCCTTCTGGTAATGCATGATACTGGATCTTGGATATTGTCAGTGTTTAGTACCACATCTTCTGTACAATCAGGTTTAGACTCCACATCATGTGTAGCTACAGTAGTTTCTTCTGACGTCACTGGGTTCTCGCTGGAGCACTTCTCCTTCTTAGAACTGGAGTCATCCTCCTCTGCTTCTTCTGGTATATCAGCTTCTGAAGCCTCCTCATGTTCATACTCCATGACAGTGTCTACACTCTCACCATCAGCTGCAGTAGGACAAATATCCTCTGAATTGCATGACTTCACGCATTCATCTTCTTCTGTTAGCATACGTTCCATTGATTTTCTCTCAGATTCCACTTTCTTGGATACTCGGCAGGGGAGGTTCCTGAGCGAGATCCTCTCCTGCCCAGCGGTGACCTTGTTGGCTTCTTCACCAAAGACTTCAGTCGTGTCTGTGCCATTGTGGCATTTGTTCTTTGGTGATTGCAAGGTTTCCTTCTCCAGTGGTTCTTTCAACAAAGACAACGCAGCACTGCTAGGATCCTGGGTAGGGGACTGGGCCATCAGTCGTTCATCCTCCCTCTGCTTAGCAATCCTGCAAGGGAGATTTCGAAGGCTGTGCTTTTCTGGGAGGCCATTCTCTGAAATACATTCTTCTTTTGTCTTACACGTCTTTTCTACATTCATAACTTCTGTCTGGTCGGCAATGTCTGAGGTGGAAGCTTCTTCCGTTCTGCACATCTTTTCTGTCTCAATATCCCGCTCCATGGACTTTCGTTCTTCCTCTCTTGCCTTAGCAATTCGGCATGGCAACCTGCGCAACTGCTTCAGTCCATCTTCCTGCTGCATTGGCACTGTCATGGTAACACACTTTTCCTTACAATTCTGCTCAACAGAAGAATCCTGACATTCAGCTGAAATTTTCGATAATTCTCGGGGGGGATCCAAGCTAACATCAACTGCATCCTCCTTCTGTACTTCTATCTCATTCAGCTTGCACGTCGGAGAGTTGTCCGCAGCCTTTTTCTTCTTTGCCTGCTTTTTAGGATGTATCGTAGCAGCGGATTTCTTGTTGTTTGAGTCTTTCGCTTGGGCTGCCTGTTTCTCCTGGTCTGCCACCCTTTCATCATCCACACTGAGTGACACCAGCTTTTCTTGAATACCGTGGAATATATCACCCTCTGGTTGACCATCGCTGGACCAATCTGATAATTTGCCGGGAGCTGCTGGATGACCCGCCTGACAAGTGACATCACAGGCTGCTGTCTGTTGATCAGAGTTGCTCTGTGCAGGTGGACTCAATATGCTGCCACCAGTAAATGGTGCTCTTTCAGGCAATTTATCCCCACTCTTGGTGCTCTCCAAATCGAGCATTTTCTCCTTTTTCTTGCTCTTTTTCTTCTTCTTTGTATGTTCCTTTTCAGCCTTTCCCGAACTGCTTGAATCTTCACTTTTGTCCTTTCCTTTTTCCTTTTTCTTCTTCTTCTTCTTTTTCTTCTTCTTAGCGACTGCATCTTTGGAATTCAAGGCCTGGTTTTCATCAGGAACTCCATCATCTTGAGACGGTTTAATGGAGAGATTAACAGCCGTAACTGCCTGGATATCATTCACATTGGCTTGATGGGTGTCACTGGCTGTGTTCTTGCCACATAATTTGATATGAAACTTCAAAGCCTGAGTTTTGACAAAGTTTTTCCCACACTGGTTGCATTTGTGTGTCTGTTCTGCAGATCCTTCCTGTTTGACGTTTATAGGACTTTTGCTGCCACGGTCTTTCCTTGGTGACTTCTCACGTCTTTCGTGGTTAAGGGAATGAAACAAAGACCTCTGATAAGCTTCGGTATACCACTCACCGACTTTCTGCTTTGCTTCTGCCGCGGGGATGTTGTGAAAGCCTGACACGTGACGTTTCAAAGTGGCCGCATCAAAATACTTCCGTGTGCAAAGTTCGCATTGGAAGTGTTTGGAACACAACTCGCGGATCTTTAGGCCAGCTTCCTTTAGGCATGTTGTCAGCGAATGGCTGCGACACAGTTTGGGAGCAGAAAACACACAGAAACAGTGTGGACAGACGAATTCATATTCTCTGACCAGCCTGGCAGATTGTACCTCACAGTCCCATGAAGTTTTCTTGTGCTGTTTCACATCAGCCTCATGACAGAATTTTTCCTTGCAGACTGTACAGGTCGGTCTGTTGAGACGGATAATTTCCACATTCTTGTAGATCAGGGTCTCCGTTCTGACAGCATCCCCACTGGGCAGCTCCAGACCCTGGAATCCTCTTGGGTCCTTGTTCTTCCCTAGAAAATCTGTGTCATCAGCTGTCGTATCTTCAACTTTTCGTTCTGTCGCCTGAGCAGCCCGTATGGCCTGGTCCGTGCCTCCTTGGAGCAGTGCTGGCTTTTGTAAGTTTTCTTCGGTCCGCTTGGCACTTTCACACGAACTGAGAGATTGTGATGGCAACTTTTGTTCCCTTGGGCTGAACTTATTGGCACCCAGGCTGAAGCTCTGCTCATCATGTTCATCTGGCTTTATATTTACGAAGTAATCCATGTCGACCTCTTCCAGCAGGCGCAGGCTTTCAGCCACTTGTTCTTCACATAGGTTTGTGAGATTTTCATCCAACGACAGAGCCACACTGCCATCCAAAGATTCCCCTAGGCTGCAGTCAGGTGACGGAGCCTTCTCTGACTGAGTGGACCGTGGAGAAGCCGATGCCACAAACTTCTGTCTGGCTTTGTTGGGGCTTTTTTTAATCTCTTTCCGTACTTTCTTTCGGAGATGCTGTTCCATGGCGCATGCCTTTAAGTTCTGTTCATACATATTTCGAATGTAGTTATCCAGGTCGGCCTTGTTGGCTCTCTTGTTGCCGAGCAGGGAACTGTCCTTGATTCCCTGTTCACTGGAAGCAGATGAGCTTGGGGTTTCTGAGCTTTTGACTATCTCTGCTACTTTCACATCGTTGCTATTGTCCGCAGTCAGATCGGAGCCACCACTATCCATATTTTCAATGCTACCAGTGTCGGACACTAAGCTGCCTTGTTCGTCAGTCTGATCGCACTGTATGCCAATCTCACTGGATGTTTTTGATTCCACAACAGTCTCTTCAGGCATGCCAACGAAAATCCCAGACTGACTGTCTAGCACAAAGTTTTCCACGGACAGGCTGCTTGTTGCACTCAGCTGTATTGCCGGTTGGATGACATCCAGTGTTGGGTTCAATGGAATGGACAGGCTGGGAACCACTACGGGATTGGGGTTTGCCAAGCCCGTTGCCACCTGAGGCTGCTGTGGTTCCACACAGGCATTGGGCTTGGTGTACTGTGGCGGTGCGGGATTCACAGCTACCATCTGTATGCTGAGGCCTGGCTGAGGTAGCCGGACAGCAGGGGCACTGCTCAAAGGCACCATCTGACTGTTGCTGTATTGCGACGTTGCCTGTGAGGATGCCATGGGTAGGGCCTGTACAGAGCTCGGCAGCTGGGAGATGCTCTGCTGCCGCAACATCATGTCAGGCTGGGAGACGGCGGTATGCTGAACTGTGAACCCTGGCTTACTCTCCACTGCAGGCTTGTAATATGGCTGTTCTGGATTGTATGCTGATGAAACAGTTCTTGACATGGATTTGGTAGCAGTCTGACTAACACTGTGAACGTTTTGGTTGTAGTTGTTGGTCAATGCCTGAGCTTGTTTCAGGCTGCTGAATGGATGCACAAACGATCTGTCCGGCTGGCGAACAGTGACTCCTGTAGTGAGAGATGCAGACACATCACATGCATATACCATCTGCACCTGAGAAGTAGCAACCTGGTTGTTCGTATTTTGCGACTCTCTGGGCGTAGGAAATCTTGGACCAGGCTTGGGCACAATCCGGAGTGGCTGCCTGGGTTTTGGAGAAGGTTGCGGCTCTACGGTGTTTTTCACCTGCCTGCCATGGGTGAGCTGGACATGCTGTTCTAAAGCCATCTTAGACAGAAATTTTGTGTCACACTGACTGCACTTGTGCATAAGGCTGATGATGATGTCCTTGCCAGTGGAGGACACTGGCCTCGGGATGTTGGGTGCCAATCGAGAAACCTGTGGTGGCATGGGAAAGCTTTTGGCATTCTGTCCAAAGTTGTGTGGGGCTGTGGCCGGTGCCAGTGGTTTCGCAGCACTCTGTGCCTTTTGCAGACCCTTGCTTTGTCTGCTCGTCGTAGGTCCCATGTTGTTGAGGATATGAGCGTACTGCACAGATATGCTGGCTGGAGACATGGACAGACCACCCATGGCTTTGGAAACATCAGAGGTTGGTGATGCAGTAAGGAATGGTGTAGAAGTTCCAATCCTGCTGGGATGCCCATCACCACCAGGCTTGCTTCGCGAAGGGGTTCCAACCATCGGGACATAACCCTGTTTTTTGATATGTTCAATGTTTGGACTGCTAGCGCCTAAACTGAAGGGAGCTGTCTGTGAATTCTGTCCTGGGGAAGCTACAGACGATCTTGGCATGGTGCCAGGCATAGGTGCTGGAGTACTGACATTCAGGACGTCAGCTCTCGGCTTGGCGGTCGGGGAAAGCATGTTCTGAGCCCTTGCCAGAACTTCAGGTCGGTTCTTGCATTGGAAACCTGTGTGGGATCGACATGCTGCGGCCTGCTCATAGCACATGCTGCAGTGTGGACAGCGGAAAAAGGTTCGACGGATGGTGTTCTTCTGATCATGCCCAACATCCCGCTGATGATCCAGACACATTGCGTTGTTAGGAAATTGGGATTGGCAGGTTGCACAGATGAAGAACTCCACCTGCAGTATATGAATACCTCCTTGATTCACCTTCCTATAGCTAGTGCCCCACTTCGGCCCTGCCACATTGGACATAGATTGCGAATGTGTGTCTTTGGGAGAAGTGATATCCTTAATCTTTATACTAGGTGCTTTGCTTTTTTTGGTGGAAGACTTCACAGTAGTGCTTTTAGGGGTTGATTTTTTGTCCTTTTCAGCTGAAGCAGACTCCGATGGTTTCATGCCAGACTCTGGTTTTATGCCTTTGGTTTGCTCAGAGGCAGGTGGCTTGGACTTCTTTAGTTCATGTTTAGCTTCTGATTTTGGTGGCTTCTTTGGTGCCTTAGTGGCCTTCCCTTCGGCGCTGGCAGTTTTTGGTCTTGGTAATTTTTCCTGCTTGGCAGGATGCACTTCGGGGGCTAGTTTGCAATGCCGTGCATGCCTACGCATTTCCTTCACATTGGGGAAAATGTCTCCGCAGAAGTCACAAAGCACAGGCATCTGCTCTTTCCTTGGTTTTGAGTGACTGTCTGTAATGTTATTACAGGCCGTGGAATTGCCCATGTCCTTACATGAGCTAGGTGTGAGTAATCCATCTTGAGATTTCGGGTGTTTCGAAGAATTGTGAGCATGACATGACACTAGATCCTGAAAACTCAGATCGCACTCTTTGCAATACAGCTGTGAGCCTTCAGCACAGTTTTCTCCCTGAGATTTTGTCACAGTGTCTTTGAAGGGTTGAATGCTCTCTTTGAGAGGACACAGCCATTCCTGGTGGCGCCGGCGCTGAGACATCGTCCCGTATGTTCTGCCACAGAATTTGCAGGCAAACACCCGACCCAGCTGCTTCTCTGATGCTTCGTCGGTCTCCTTTGTCCCTCCCCCATGGTCGACCCCGGCTGTGACTTCATGCTGGTCAGCCCCCTGGAGGAGATGGAAGCGTGTCAATCATAAGATGAACACACCAATTTATATACTGGGTAATACTTAGGTACCAGAAACCGGATTGCTTTGAAAATGGGGTTATGGCGTATACAAATGATATACAATACTAAAAGTATATTACTTAAAATATCTAATACATGTACATGAACTTTTTCAAAAGTTATTCAAGTGGAAAGGTCTTTATAAAGAAACACAAAATAATATTACATGCTGAACATAAATAACATACCTAGTACTCAGTATACTATTTTTATCAGTTACTGGGATGGACATATCACCGCCTTCTTTAGCTTCTACACTGCATTGACAATACATATCAACCCACAAACAAGCGAAAAGACTTCTTTAAAGAAGCTTGGACTAGAATCAACACACAATATTGATTGGCCCCTCCATTTATAACAACCTTGTTTTCTTTTTTAAGACCATCTTGATTAGACGAACACTTAATATGGTTCCATATTATAGTTTGGGGTACCAATAAACATAGGCCTTAAGACCACTTGCTACATTCGACTACATTTGAATTGACTCATGGGTCTTCTTAAAGTTAAAATAGAGGGACAACTCTACACACTCATAACAGACTTTTACCTTTTGTTTGTGAGAATCGCCTGGTGTTGTGGAATGTTTTGGTGTTTCTAACGATGCAGGAGCACCCGAAGCCGTGGTTTCCAAGCCGGCGGGCCTGGTCGGAGTCTGAGTGTCACCCAGCACCTGTTGGAGATCGTCTAGGGAGAGTTCAGGGAGCTGACTGTGGGTGGACAGTGTCGGAGAGTTGACAACCGAGCTGGACGCTGAAGATGACAGCAATGCAATCTGGGACGGCCGTGGGGGTTTCGGACTTGTCAGAGCGTCAGCTCCAGTCACAGTGGTCTTTGGTGTGCTTGGTTCACCTTGACGAAGAGAAAGGGAGAATCATATATAGATAATACTGTGATATAAACCTGGCAACCAGGAATCGTCAGGCTTATGTTCTCACCATAGCCAGGGGAGATAAAAGAGCGGACATTCTGAAACTATATTCTCTTCACCAAAGCTTATCTCTTCACAAGGCATTTTCAAGGAATCCATTTGATACATGATTGTATACAGCGATGGTTTTAAACTCTTACACATAGTAGTCAAGACTTTGCACATTACTCTTTTCACATGGCATTTAACGTTCAATTATTTTTGTGAGTTGCACATGTTGTCAGGATATTGGCTGCTTTACACCAGATCTGTGCTGAAGTACGTTGCATGCCCTTGGTACCCAAGTACTGATTCACTAGTGTTTGTACTTAGCCATAACTGAGGTTAAGAGCATTTGTGTTCATATTCGCACTCCATTCAATAATACATGTACACTCACACAATTCTAAGTGCTAATTCATACTATATTCGCCTTTTTTTAGGACATCAAAGTTTAACTAGACAGTCGGTTGCTGTGCAACGCGAGGGGGGCATCCCGGTTGGCAATAAGATACTACATCCTTATCAGAATCCTTGAATTGACCCTTCAAGGTCAGCCAGGC
>JAAUYG010018402.1_pt1 | contig 17618 bp, 9 predicted proteins | sample 7278091 | NCBI WGS metagenome assembly JAAUYG01 (sample SAMN14350201, study PRJNA611818) | marine sediment metagenome | isolation source: surface marine sediment (0.6m) | place: French Polynesia: Moorea | collected 2018-08
AATCGAAATGAAGTTTATTGTCGACAGACAAAGAAGAAAAACGTTTCATTAACTCTGGTATTATTTATGCAGCATGGTGCTCTTTGCCAGTGAGCACTTTCACCATACAGCCTGCCACGTCATACACCTGCTCATTGCTTTGTTATATTGCAGGATATATCATAGGAATCTTCGTGTACGGGCAAAACCTCTGTTAACATAAATGTGTGTCTGTGCATCTGTGCTGTAAAAAAAACTATTAAATGCAAAACATATATTTGCAAAAGCACTGACAGGTGCTCAAGCATTGGGGTTGTTGTGCATTATATTTCCTAGTTGCAAGTATCCTGGATGGCCATTGACGTTTTGTGAGGCAGGAGTCATAACATAATACAGTCCTTGCTACAACAACAGAAACAACAACAACAACTACTTCCACCGCCGCCGCCGCCGCCGCCGCTGCTGCTGCTACTACTACTACTGCTACTACTACTACTACTACTACTACTACTACTACTACTACTACTACTACTACTACTACTAACTACTACTACTACTACTACTACTACTACTACTACTACTACTACTAACTACTACTACTACTACTACTTTTCATGCACCTGTGGCGGATTTACGGAGGCGATAACAGACAGATCACATCACGCACATACCCTCGAATCTGCCCCGCCACCCCAACCCAACCCCACCACCCCCACACACGGCACTTCCACCTTCCAAACACTTATCACTGCACCTTCCAAACACTTATCACTGCACCTTCCAAACACTTATCACCGTCGAGAATGACAGAGAAGTCAATACAACTTCTGTGTATTAAAATGCATGTTCATGAAATGGAGAAACAAGAAAAAATACTGAGAATAACTTAATAGACCACCCTGGGAGGTTTATCACTCCATATAAGGGATAGCAGATTTTATTCACCTACATCCAGCCATCATTTTCGTCGTATTGTCATTTTTCTGGTGATTTTTTTTCTGACTTATCACCTCGAATGCAACAGCGGAACAGTGTTCCGTTAGTCACAGCTCTTCCATCCATTGTACACCCCCCTCCTCGTGTCCCTTCTACTCCATCCCCTTCCCTCTTCTCCAGTCAAATCCGTCGTTACTTTCCTCAATACCCACCTACCCCATGTCGTGTATCGCATGATGCATCACCGGATCGCAAGCACGAATCTGTGTATATCATATGATGTATTGCCGGCATCTGCCAGTGCTAATGCACTTAAAGCACATTACCACCTGGATACAGCCCCGAGGGACACTGCCACCTAACCATGTTCGTGCGAACGATATGATGGCATCCCTCGATAACCTCAAAGCCCTTTTTGATGTTTATAACCTACCAGAAGCCCTTGTTTCTGGTAAGTTAATGCCAGTGGCTTAGTCCCAGATCAACGTAAAGCTGACATTGCTAGGCTGGTATGTGTCCGAAGCAAAGGCTAAGGTTAATTAGTACACCTCACCTGTAACGCTAATTAACCATACCAATAAATGGGCAGTGTGCACGTGCGCCACGTGGATCCTCAAACTTCTCTACCGCCTTTGTTATGATATTCAGTAATGTGACATTGTCACATTTGTCACATGTTTTTCGCATTTTTATTTAAAAAATAAGTGAAAAAAAGCAAGTAACTAAATATGAGTATGATCGTCTGAAAGCTACATACTTTCATTAGTGATTAGAAATGTCTATGTACTGAGGACATTAGCACGTGGTGGATTTTGCATCCCAAACAAAGTAAAACGGTCGCTCCGATTTAAGGCTCAACGTTTGGTTTCTGTTTGATCCAGCTTTTTGTATGTTAGGATTAATTTATTTCCAGCCGAGCTTTTATTGTCGAATTTGGCACCCAAAGCACGCGCCTATCCATCTATAACTCCCAGGAGAACTCTAACCCCACCTGAACGAAGCCCGTCGAAAAAAATGATCTTTTATGGATGGCACATCCGTTAGACTGACATTTTACCTCTCGCAAACCCGCCCCCTAAAAAGTAGTTCTGCAACAATGGACCATAAACCATCAAACGAGTCATGTCATAATCTTAGTAGAGTAACTATCAATGCCACTTTCTGTAGGTTAGAAAATATTTTGACAGCATTTTGGCAGGTTTGGGAGATTTATAGACCAAAGTGATATATCTCTCGATTTACCTTGACAACTTACTTTGCCAACTTCTTGCTATCTAATACCAAATGTAGCTATAGCTCTGGATTTGTGGTAAAAATGGCAGTATATTTAGGTTCAAAAATTATATTATATACTGGATTTTCTGGACATGCAGGAACCTTGGAGACTAAGCTAGAGTGTCAATACGCCTCTTCTGAGGGTCAACGGCAGCACATCTCTCTCCTCCTCCTCTGCTAGAGTATCTGCGGGGGAACTGTTTGTGGTCCGTCTAAGGTTCACCATCATTATGTTGTGTGCATTAACGAATAACAGCCACCTCTAGTCAGTCAAGAATGGCATTCTCACTGTTTATAAGTCGCAAAAAATGTCTGATGGTGTACTTGTCAGCTCTTCTTGACAACGAGTCATCTCCCAAGTCTCATTCCTTTAAAACAAAAGTCGACCGGCGATCGTAAGCATGGACAAGACAATGGTACCAATGTGATTATGGGACTTATTTCTGGAAGCTCAGTCCTGTCCTGATTCTCTGGCTGGCTGTGCCAGTCAACTTCCTGCTACAAGCAAAGTGATTGTTTGTGTATGCCCATTGATACCACACCTGCAGTAGGTACCCCCAGTTTGCGTGCCGACCCCGCTCCCACATCCTACAAGTGCAACCTTAGACGGTCTTTCCCTAGGATCGCGTTTGTTGACTGTTGGCTCCTGCTTTTAAAAGCCCTCGCTGGCAGATCGATCTAAATGACTCCTCTACACAACACGAGCAACAACCAGCAGGACCGACGGTCGGCACAGACTTCGGTCTCTTGTTCCCACGAAGGACAGGCGATTCCCACCCAGTATGCCATAGAACACGAGCTGACTCTGTGGCAGTTTACTTTTATGGAACTCTGTTGAGGTCGCAGTTTCGGTTGGCATAAACTGAGGAAGAACACCTGCTCTAGGTAACCGAAACGTCATACAGTACAGACACAGCTAAATGACATGACCACCATTCATGCCATCCCACATTTTGCACCTGATCCCCCCTTGGGGAAACTTTCTGCATCGCCGCTCGCTTTTTTTTTTTTGTTGTTGTCTGCGATCGATAGAATGCAGAAGCCAGGTCGCCCCACAGGTACAAAACAACCCTTCAATTAATAGGGCGCGCACAATAGGCAGGGTGCCTCGCACGCAGATCATACGGTATTGACGCCCCCAGAGCAAGCTTACGCAGCCCAAACAAGATGCATCATTGCTGGTCCGTCCGTCGTCTCTGCAGAACTTTGTGGTGCCATTCTTCTGGCTTCGCGCGCAGGTGTGTCATAGCGAGACTCATAATAGGCGGGGGATAATAATATCAAATGAGTTGGAAGGTGAAGCTGTGTTTGGGGTGGGGGTGGAGGGGGGTGGGGGGAAGAATTGGATAGTGGAGGTGACCGTTCCGATGCTGACTGAGCAGACACTTTGACCTTTGAGCAGCACACAGCCGGGAAATCTGGTCTAAATATGGGCATGCCCAGATATTTCTCGGAAAATGACAGACAAATTAAATCTTAGAACCACCTGATTTCCTGGCTCCCGGTCTCTTCTGAAATCGTGTCCTATACGGATCTCTAGGCATCCAATGTGTTCTCTACCTCCCTAGCTTTCTCTCCCTAAGGCTTGTGTGTTTCGCCTCTTATCCTCTAAGCTCACCCATTTTTTGTCTTTTCTCTAGTGTTCTCAGGACAATCCAGCCATCCTGTCCTATTTCTTTTGCGCGATTCATTCTCCTTATGTCAAAGCATGTACGGACACGATGTACCAGTTAATGGATCATGTTTAATAGTGCACATATCGGAGTAGTATTGTAAAAATAGGCAATATAAGTAGATCTTGTTTCCTTTGAGTATAGCTACACACATAGTCCTTTATTTGTCCCAGAATTGCACGATTGTTACGAATGCGCTGAGGGCCTTAACACATTTACAATGATAAAATTGCGGTGAAGCAAGTTCGTGTTCGTTCATTGAGATTTTATTCGAATTTTTTAGGTGTTCACTTGAGTATGTGAACGCAGTTGGGGTGTGCGCTTTCTTCCTTCAGAAGAGGCACGCCGAGGGTTGCAGACTTTTCATTAATTTATTTTTTTATCTTTTATTACTGCGAACTGATCTCTTACGTAGCTCCGAACGCTTATTCTTTATCTGCTAATCCTAATTAGTTAATACTAATTAGTTAATTCTAATTAGCTGCCTAGCCGATCAACACCTGTTCTGTGAAACCAGTCAGCCCAATTCGGGAAACAATTATCGTCCTCTATTGCCCAGTGCCTCGCCACCGTATATAGAGTAACCGGTCTCTAACTTACTGCAGGATATTCCGTTGCATCATGGGTAAATTGCTAGGCTACACTCACATTGGAGAGACAAGCAATTATCTCGGACGCTAAACATAGAGGGCGCTGATAGACGATTACCCAACAGTCCATTTGGGACGTCGTAGAAAGCGAGCGAAGTGCTGATGGAATCATTGGTGAGACGAAGCGACTCACTTCTCGGCAAGAGAGATTACCTCTATCTCGGAAAGATTTTAAGTTCACTTTAGGCGATGTCCTCGGGACAACCGCTGACATTCAAATGCATTTACCCAGCATGCACTGCGCACGTACACGACACCTTTAACGCAGGGACCTGCTGGTTCAGATGTGTACGTACCAAATAGCTTATATTAGCCCTTTTTTGACAAATGGCTAAAAATATTCCCATTTAGATCGGAAGCCCGAGTAATTGTGTGCCTGTATTGTTGTTAAATTGTTTTGTTGACAGAATTGTATATTGAGTATCGATATACAGCTTTTTGTCAGATTTAGGAACCGGTTCCAAAGCCCTACATCGTCCATACCACGACTGATCTGTTTTTTTTTTAATATCCTGGATGTTTTAACTAGCCCGAGAAAGGAGCAAACGTTTCATAGCAGGAACAAGAAATTTGAGATTGTCGTTCGAAAGAAAAAGACATACAAGGAGAGTAGTCAGGTAGTGTAATGATTGGGCGTATGCCTGGCATATAGGAGGGTGGTGGTTCGATCCCAGGACGTTAAAATTTGAAGTTTTGCTGCTCTGCTTAGCGCGTAGCACATACGGGATATAGGAGGCCGATTAGGCGGCTCGGAGTCAGTATACTGGGACATCACATCACGGTTGGGACATCACAGCAATCCCGTGGCGTGATGTTACTGTGAGCATGACTCTAAAGACTATCCGCAGGTCAGACGAGCACGTGGCGGGTCCATTATATACACAGTAACACCTACGTACATACGACGTTGTTCGTACATCAAGTCACTGAACTTCGGAAACCTTGTTCTTGCTATGCGACTGCAAATTATCAAAGCGACTTTAAAGCCTATACACATTCACTCGGGCTTGCGGCGCGGGGATGAAAATGCTACAGGTTAAGCATGGGGGAGGGGGCATAAAAATGCTGCAGCTTAAGCATGTCATATATATAGTATACATGCTTACATTCTTTCCCTCTTCCCCACTCACACGCACTAGTCTACATGTAGCTAGATTGGTAAAATATTGACTTCGCCTGATAAATCTGCAACGCTTGTTTTAATTAAAACGGTACACCGGGCGTATTTGCAATGGGTGTATGTCAGCCTTGATATGACAATGTCCCCGAACAAATTTCACTTCTCCCCAGATTATACGTTACACAACACACAAAGCAGGCTGTAGCGATATAAAGTCTGGGTAGGAAACCCCAAGGCTGTAAAATACGAGGTAATATTGTCCCTTGTTCTCCTCTCTCTATGCTGCTTGTTTGGTACGAAGACGTCGACTGCGAATCGGATTACAAGAGGTTGTGTTAGAGACCCTGAAACACACACACAGAGACTGCCGACCCGAACCCGGCTCCGAATACACGTTTTAATCCCAGGTGTGACGTTAGCAACCTGAGCCAATGGCGGGACTGGGAAACCCGGGGCCAGATGTGTTACAGGGAGAAAATTGTACGAAACGTCTTAAAAGGAGTCGCGTTGGTCGTAAATTACCCGTTTTAGAGGTTGCGTAGAATATGGACGCTTCGTTTGATTGTAGGACGTTTAAAAACTGCGCACGGAAGATTATATGATATCGGGAAAGTGGTTGATGATGCCAGAACAGAATAAGAGAGAACGTGGCCCACGGAACAAGAACAGGAGAGCGACTTACCAGGCTTAATGGCAATGGTGTAGAGCAATGGCATGATGTATGATGTGTACACCCATTTTTGACACACATAATTGATTAAGGAAACTTTGACTTTCATACCACAGTGTAAAGTATGCAAACGCTACAAAGGAGTGTGAATTTGTGTTAAGATTTCTTACAAGTTGAATTTTTTTTTCAAAAGCCTAAAGCTTTGTTGAAGATACCATATTAAACTTTCATGGCACTCGGTCAAGTAACGCCTTGTCTTTACTTATGGAACTACTTGCTTACTGGAGATACCCTACTTGCACAGGGTCGAAGATTCGATTGCGTTTGGATTTAATGAAGTGTTTTTCGAAGACGACAACGACGACGACGACGACGACGAAGAAGAAGAAGAAGAAGAAGAAGAAGAAGAAGAAGAAGAAGAAGAAGAAGAAGTAGAAGAAGAAGGAACACTCGGATTTCCCAACTGACGGCACTCTAAAACCAAGCATAGAGTAGCGGGCTTTCCAATCTCTATGGCCTTACAACATTGTCTTGAAACGGGAGAGTAATCCCTTTGCTGGCGTTAATGGAGTCGTTGCTAATTGAGTTTACTTTGCTGCTGTGGGGGCGTAAGCTTGCGGTCACTGCTGACTGTCTGAAACCTTTATGTAGTTATGTACTTACGCTTACGCTTCTACAGGGTTAACTCGGGAGCTAACCCTGAAGTATCCTGGACAAGTACAGTAGAGACGCAGAAGTTTTTGCATCGTGCGTCAGCTGACTGTGAGGGAGGAGGGGGGGTAGGCTTATAGTCGGCTTTCAACCACTCATGGTCACATCACTTGCTGCAAGTTGGATTTGGTGGTGTATGCAGGTGTATGCGTGGTGATTTAATGTGGATCTGTCTTGTTTGGGCCGAACGATCTACGCCCGACAATTTTTGGGTGCCAAGCTGCCGATTCAATTCCGCCACAGGTGAGCAGAAAAGAATCACTCAGACCATTTATACTGACTCCGAGCCGCCCAGTCGGATGCCTAACTCATTAGTACCAAGCGCCACTGAAGCTGAGAAGCGCAAACCTCCCAGTTTTTACGTCTTTGGTGCGACGCGGTCGGGGATCGAACCCCGGCCTCCCGCACCCCGAGCGGACGCTCTAACCACTATGCTACGCGGGGGCAGTGAGGGAGGATGGGATTGACCATTCTCTGATGTGTCAAACATTCTACAAAAGACTGTAGCACTGTATAGAACGTCTGTTAATAATGCAGGTGTCTGACTTCAGACAGTGATGAACCGTGCGTGAGTATACACAATAAAGTGAACTAGTCGAATTGGCTGTCTAACAGATGTCTACGTAAAACATATAGTATATTAGTAGAACTGGAGTTCTAAGCTAGTGAGACAGTCAAGTATGTAAATTTACACAGAAATTCGGTTTTTTAATTTTCGGAAAATGTTGTCAATATATCGTGGCGAAGAACTGTCTTGACGACTAGAATATACAAGTGTTCAAGGCGATAAGGATAAGCCGGTGATACTGTGTTAAGCCACGTCATTTTTTTTTTGAGGGGGGGGGATTATCAAACCATGATGGGATGCGGTGTTTTCATGTCGTCGTTTGACACAAACTGCGCTAATGTTGTGTTAAAGAAAGACAAAATCTCGCTTAAGATTAAGTGAAACTAGCTATACTTTTTACCTCGTTCTTTGGAAGAAAGCTGTGCTCGGCAAACGGTTAGTTAATGGAATGTTAGACTAGCGGTATTAGGTTGAAATGGAATGTTAGACTAACCGTAATGGCTTGAAATGGAATGTTAGATTAACGGTAATAGCTTGAAATGGAATGCTAGACTAGCAGTAATATCTTGAAATGGAATGTTAGACTATTAGTAATACTTGAAAATCGAAGAAGGTACAATGCATATGATATATTTGTACGCGAGGCATCCCATTAATTAATAAATGGATCAAACTGTTTGTAGCTCAGTAAGGGTGTGTTTTAAAATACGTTTACTTAGCGAGAATTACACGAAGATGTGTAACTTTAGAGCGAAATTATAAATACATCCTCTCACAAAATAAGCACCACTTTTCAACCATTGGTTCCAAGCTGGTTTGCGTTTTTTCTGTGTCCTCACAATGCTACATATGCTGACTGTTATGATATGGTGAACCTCCGAGACGTGTGTCTGTGCACCATTTATCATAAAATAAAATTAGCCACACAAAAGAAGACCAATTTGAGAAACTATCTTACCTTCTCCAGGCGTCCTGAATAAACCACTGGACCCGCTTGAAGTACCAGAAAGCCATCTTTCCGTCGTCTGCTGCTCCGTGTCGTCGTCTGCTTGTTGCTACGTGAACGACCCCGCGTGCAGACGATGTAGCTAATTAGCACATTTGGCCCACAGCCCCTTGTTGCTAATCTTGTTGCTAATGAAGACTTTATATAAGCACCTGGCCACCGTTGTATAGTGCAGGTGGCACCCTTCTCCGTGAACTACCCCTACCCCGACGACCAAGCAAGTATATCAATCGCCAAAAAGGGGGACTGCGAATAGGTCTATGCGCATGGGCAGGATAAATAGTGAAGATGGAGAAATGCGAGATTTTTGTTTTTGATATAATGGTGAGGGATGGTTTTTAAAAGTATCTAGGGGAATAACGAATCCAAGCTGGCGTCGAGCGTGGCTGTTTTCCCAATGCAACTGGGAATGCGAGTTTTGACGAATGTTTAACTCCTTTGCCGTTGATCACCCGAACACGTACTGTCATGGGACGATAATATCCTGAATGGAATTAAATATTTAGAAGAGGATGCTTAAGTGCGCCCTTGCGACCGTGCCTTGTCGGGTCGTCTGTCGTCTGCCCGAGCGCGTGGCGCGGCAAAAATTGGCGCGGAAACGTCCTCGAGGGGTCTCTCCCCCGAAAAAGTCGTCTGCGTTTTTTCCACAAGTTTCCTCCCTCGTACCGGAAGCCAGGGCCGGGATGGCTCCTGGGAGAACAGGTGACAAAGTGCGGACGTCTCACGGACGTGTATCCATGTGTCAGAACTGCTCGGGATTTAGTGGATATCTGATGGAAGTATATCCCCCCGGTGCGTCTTATGGGCACTGACCCACGATATGCTCCCAGCAGAGAACTCTCTTTTCTCTTCCCGTTGTCAAAGAGACACACCTATCATAATGTATCACTACTACTTCTGTTTTGGGGGGTACGGAATGGCTGGCAGAGCGAGACACTGGAGTCGTGATGGACATAGGTGATGAGATGAAGGCAGTCTGTCTGTCTGTCTGTTTGTGTGTCAGTGTGTGTATGGGAGCGTGGGTTCTGTGTATGAGTGACTAGCGTGCCGTATGTAGCAGTCACCCAGCCCCGGTGCCACCAATGCAGTGGCTTGCTGGCTTTTGCCTTACTTGGGATGCATGGCCATTGCCGCCAGTCTGTGGAGTCGACGTGTCCCACGGCGGCAAGGTAACGCCTCACTCCGGCCTCGCGCTGGCACCGGCACCACAGTCGAGCGCTGGGCCGACGGCCGCTAATCACAATGCAGAAGGAGGGGGGTGGGGTGGGGGTGGGGAGGGGGGGGGGGCATGTAGAGAGAACCGAGAGGGATGGGGATAGGGGTGGGGGGAGATGCACTGAGAAGTTCGTTGCAGCGGTTCATGAATTTTTTACCAGCTCTACTTCCCCGGCCCCGTGGCCAGTCGGTCCGGGTTTTTGTGTCTCTGGGTTGAGATGCCTGTCCCGGACTTGGCAAGGCATTTCGCCCCTTGATTACAAAAGCCATCATGCCCTTTGCCGCCACAAAAGGATAAACCGCCACTCTGTGGCGGCTCGCATCTATAGGATCGCTAAAATTCCATGACGATAGTCGGTTTTTAATTTAGAGGCCAATATATGAGCCGGATTTTTCCCTTGAGGAGTTTCTTCTGTGTAAAGGGTTCTTAAACGTCTATCAAAGGTACAGAAGTTTAGATGAACTGACCTCTATAAAAAGAGTTTGAGATCTAAATTCCATTAGATGACTCTGTTAATGAACTAGACAGTTGATTACTCGCGCCGCAAGGAGGCATCCCGGCCGTCGCACACCATCATTTATAACCACTGGGTAATTTTGTGAGTAACAATAATGAAAAGCATCGCGGCTGTGTGGCATATCTGTCTAGATGTAATATTCATGAAGTAGGAAAACTTTGTCTGCCACGGAAATTAGAGGCGAAATGTATGGTCATGGCTATTTTAAACTGTCTTAAAATAAAATCAGACAGATTCGGCAAGTTGGAGCACTCATTATCTCCGTCAACATGACAATCTAGGTAAGTTCCTTAGCAAATTTGAGGACAATGCATGAACCCATGCTGAGGGAGAATCCTTGGTGGCTGGGTATTGGGGGGGATCAGGCTTATAGTCGGCTTTCAACCACTCATGGTCATATCACCGACTGCAAGTTGGTTTCGGTGGTGTATGCAGGTGTATGCGTGGTGATTTTAATGTGGACCTGTCTTGTTTGGGCCGCACGATCTACGCCCGACAATTTGGGTATTAGTGGGATATGCAAGGAAATCCAACCATATTTGAAGCCGTCGCGTCCTTCTGGCTCGATGTCTGATGCAATGACAAAGCAACAATCGCAAGAAAGAACGAATGGAACGAGTGTCATAACTGAACTTGATTAAGAACGAAAGAAGAAAAGCAAGAGACGCGAGTGCGTGGGAGGGAATGTTAAACGGCTTAATAAAGAACCAGACGAAGCAAGAACTAATAAATGCTGTATCAAAACAATGATATAATGTCTGATGCAAGGGAATTGACTGGTAACGTCTGATGGCTATATAATACAAACGATCCCTGAAACCTTGCTGGGGGCTTATTGCAAATGAAAAAAAAGATACCAAAAAAAAAAAAGTCAAGACCAATGGTGGAAACTAAGAAACGAGAATTCGGGAACGACTTTTTTTCTTAAAAGAAGCGGGTCTCATTTGCATTGAACAAAGATGTTGCATCCAGGAAAGACATGGATTTAAACCCAAGTGACACTGATTAGCGTCTTGCACAGGTGTGCTTAATGTGATTGCATTGGGACGATCTAAGTCTATTACGTAGGTGGAGCATATATTGAAATAAGAAGATTTTTATGTAATAGAGACAGAGTCTGATCCTGTTGTACAGGTATACTTAGGGGATCGAGACAGTCTTTGTATCTGTAGCAAGAGATCCTATATCCAAAATGTGTCTTGTCCATCAATAGTAGTATTGCTTCTAGCACAAAGTTACTTATCATTACGTATTCACTGGGGTAGCGGTGGTTGACCGTTATTTTCACCTGCTGGGCTTAATTAGGCTCGATTTGTAAGTTGAAGCAGATTTCCTGCAGAAACCGTGCTGAGAAACTTCTATACGGAATGATCGTACCCCGGGGTAACGCTAAGCACTGACCATTCACGACGAAGTCTGCGCCAGACAGATTTAGTGGCAGACGACAGTGCCACCACTTGGACCCCCCCCCCCCGCCCCCAACTCCCATACCTCCCCCCTCCCCTGCAATATCGGCGACCCCGGCCGTGTAAACAGTATAGCGAGCCAGCTAATTGGGACTGGAATGCAGCTGATGTACTATGGCAGCAGGTCTCAGGTAACCAGAACAACTTGCATGGATCGATCGTAAGAAGCGGCGTCAAAAAGTCCCACTTAAGCTCAAAGTCTTACTTTCTCGAAAGGACTAAGCCCCACCCGAAACTGATCTTTATAAGAAATCCAAAGCTTGAATTGGCTGCTGAGATGATAACTGAACTTAACCTTTGATTTTAACGGTTAAACTTTCCCAAAACACACCTGTTCCCAGGATTAACTTAGTTATAGACCCATTCTCCACACAGGTTTGGTAGTTTTCGAGAATGCGAACCCCCCTCTCGGCCCGACGTCACTCTTACGTTTGAAGAGGCACTGGCGACATGTACAGGAGTCCTAGCAGACTCCTATTTTTTTTCTCTGATTCTCTGATATTATTCGATCAATTCCAATCAGCAGTCGGAAGCTTTGTCGCCTGTAGCGCTGTCCTGTTCAAGGGCTCCGCTTTTTGTTTGCTTTGAACTTTTGCCGGTGTGTCATTTTCAGGGTTTGGGACGAAGTGACAGGGCTCACCGCGGGATGCCAGCTTTTTTCCGTCCCTGTGTAGTGCTAAGGTTACTTTGGAGTCCTGCCGTTCTCCTTATGATACAGCCGTTCTGCAGGGGGCCGATATGGAAATAAAGCGGATGGGATCAATTTATGGAGGGCTCGTGATAAGAGGTCATCCTACAAGACACACTTTGCTCCCCAACGCTTGTTGAGCCCCACAGCAAATAGTCTGGGACTCTACTCAACTCGCTTACAAGATGTGATTGGGGATTCTACCTATAGCACTATACAGTGCCACATCATGCCATTTAATAGGAACGAGAACAAGGATAAAAACAACTACACTAACGTTACTACTACTACTACTACTACTACTACTACTACTACTACTACTACTACTACTCCTGCTGCTGCTGCTGTTGCTGCTGCTGGTGGTACTATAACTACTAATAATGTTGCTACTAATAATGATTGCTAATAATGTTGCCATTCCTACTACTACACAGAATGACTGCAGCAAATCTTGACTCCTGATGATGTGTGGGGCACTGGATGGGAGAAGGGTGTGGATATATAAACCCATAAGCGGAGACACCACCAGAACAACTACTTCCGTCAGTTTTCTCCCAGAGCCTGGTAGTTACCGTACTGGGCTTCTGTGTTATATCACAATGAGCTTTTTCCACTAAAGCACTTTTCCTTAGCGCATAGGTTCAAATCCCGGTCGAGCCACATTTTAACTTTAGTTTTACCCTACATTGCTCCATTGGCGGAAATACATGTATACGCCACCGTGCAACGTGAGTTGCAGGAAGGGGAAGTTGGGTGTTATACCGGGATACAAAAGAATTCGGTTGTTAAAAGCTTGAACAGTGTGAGAACAAACATTTACAGAACGTTTACTTAGTCGATCTCAAACCTGTTGTCGAAGTAAAAGTATAATTGTGGGAATATGTTGCTGATCGAACACGATACGGTAACAAGCGATCAAGTGCTGTTAGTATTGTTCTAAAACAGTACTGTCTAACGATAACTTAAAATATTGGTCAGCCAGATGATATAAATGCCTTGGAGAAATGGTACAACCATCTTGTAGTCATAAGAATGCACGTTTTACCAGGGAATGTATGCGTAGCATTGAATCAATATGTTTTAGCTGCATCACTTATGAGGAAGTGATGCGAAATTAAACTGTATACTAATGCTAAGAAATCAACTGGGGCTTAGTTAAAGGTGATACCACCACAGTTGGCATGACTTTTAACTCAGTCCATTATGTATATTGTAAAATATTCTTTCAAATGTTCACATAGTCTTGACATGTTGAAAAGTAATGAGATTGTACCAATATATAAAAAGGATGACCCACTGGAGAAAACAAATTATCGACCAGTTATTAACATACATTTTCTGTTTTCGCAGGCGTTGTCAATCAGTTCAAATAGTGCACTCGGTCAGACACACATTTTTAAATATTATTCTAAAAGATACGATCTGGGTTTCGGGAAGGTCATTCCTGCCAAAGTGTTTTGTTAAAATTTATCGAATACTGTAAAAGAGCAGCTGAAAGCCGATGGAGCGGTGCTGACAGAATTCTATAAATAGTAAAAAGTTTGACTAATTGGCCGCACTATTACAGTCACGGACAAGTTAGTTGGCGAGAAGAAACCAGTGCGTGAGAGTTTGCAGTGCACTGCACAGAGTGGCTAACTGGTCGCATTGGGAGCCCCACTCGGTTCTATACCAGCTCCCCTTATTTTTAATTTATTTTAGAACGAACGTATTGTCAAGTTAGCAGGTGCGAGTGACATATGCAAATATGACTATGACAACACCATAGGTGCTTCTGGTAAAGATATGTCACTTATTGACGGTATGTATTGCAACGAGAAAGTGATGTTGCTTCGTCATGGCAGGATTCCAATATAAACTGGTGTATGACCAGGGTAGCTCTTTAATAAGCGACTGCAGCGTTTCGGCCATGATACTTAGTACATGTAATATCCCCCATAATGGGCTATTAAGCAGGAGGAAAGTTCAACGAGTTTTCTCTTCCCAGTCTTACGGAAGCCTTAGCCCTGTCTTAGTGCGATAAGCAGCATAGCAGCCCTGTCATCATTTTAGTCCCAGTTACTTTATGCTAAACGAGGAATACCCCGGGGCTGGGTCTTCGATTAGGAAATGCAGAATCTACTTTAATAAACTACGTGCAGACGAAGTTGCGAGTTATAGCTACAGTTCCGATATAAAAATTCTTGCGGTGCATGAGGTTGCACTGGGTGTTTATAGTGGCATTTGAGAACCTTGATTTAAAGGCTCGCATAGCCTTTATACACAAAGACATTCGACACAGGATATTGGCATCAACTTTACTGTCTGCTTTACTGCTTGACTTAAAGGGTAGGCTTTAATCAATAATAATGACAACTCAAAGATTTCCTATATACTTCCCTCATACAAGTATCTATTAATCATCATGGGCATTTATTGTTGGTCGGATAATAGTTTAGTAGACTAATACACTAATGTTTCTGTTTGTAATCACCTCCTACGACGTTAAGTAAAGTTTTGTTCTATGCTATTATGTTCTATTGTATTCTACGCACGTTCTACGTATTAATGGTATCTCAATTGTATGCACCATCTCCTACTTGTGAATATTAGTACGAATAATTATCTGATTCATTCGGATATCATCATCATCGTCGTCATCATCATCATCCCAACTACCACCACCACCACCACCACCACCACCACCACCATGATTTATGTCTATGTATGTGACATTTGCCTTATGTCACAAATCCCCCATTTGGCCAGTGTGACAGTGTTTGCATGTAGTTGGTCCAAGCTGTGACAACGTTACTAGAACCTACCCCCGTTACCGGATGAGACCCTTTATACCCTCCCCCTTCAGTGACTTTGTCCTCCTCCGACCTACTCTACTCATCTCATCTGTTATGCGCATTTTGTTCTCTTCTAGGGTCCACCGTCGCCTTCTAACGCCAGGTCTAGTCTAGCACGGTGCGATTTCATGCTCTGACACTCCGGCAACAAAAGGTTCCGGGATCGATGGAGTGGCGGCTGTTTTATTGTCGCCTCCATTTTAGCAGAACAAAACCAATTTCCCCCGCTGTCACAGTTTCGACACTGGACTGTTGTGTTGTGGCTATTGACCACGCTGCTGAACGAGGCCTGCAGGCGTGAAGCAGGGAGTTGTAAAAAAAAAGTGGACTTCCCGGCAAGCGCCGGGAAAGTGGCCTGCCACTTTCTTTGTAAATTGATTTGCCTCGAAAATAAAACATGCAACAGTGGTTATCGTTTGGTACTCCGTGCAGGTACAACAAACCAGACGAAGAATGAAAGGGATTTTAAAATAAGTACCAAAGGATGGAGACTTGAGGAAAAAAAGCTTTGAGTGCCCAACATTGATCATTGTACTCCCCCGTAATAACTCACCTTACCTTGCAATACTCATACGGGTGTCGTCAGAATTTTGGTTTTGCTTTATTTATAAGGGAGATTTAAACCAGAAAGACTTTGTGTATCCTATACCAATCATTGTAATCTCTCTCTGCCTTTACTTTTGTCAGAATTTTGATTTTTGCGCCTCGTTTATAAAATCCATTGAAACAAGGAAAAAATTACATGTATGTACCCTATAGCGATCACTACCGCTATGCTCTCTATTATAAGTACCTTACATGCTATGATAATATTTCTGATGTCATAATTTGATTTGTATCTCGCTTATACATGTGTAATGGAATTCCAAACAAGCATGACGTATTGTGTCCTACACCGATTACTGTACTCTCGCAATTTTCTTTGAACACTACTATACAGTTCCTTTAAAATATATCCCTAATATATTAATCCTCTTGTGCCTGTTCTTTTTAGTTATTTGATCGAAGAAGTGCGAGTACTTATTTTAATAATATCGAGAGATGTATAAATTTTAGTGCTACCGAATGTCCAGTATTGAACTAATATGGAGGGATGATGAAAGTATGTGTACTACCTATTTGTAATCGTGACAGTAATAACCCCACCCCCACCCCCGTTCCTGGGATATTTTAAGAGTCAAAAATTTAAAATCATCATGAATTTCTGCAGTAATTTCAACTAATCTAGAAGCGTGTCCGCGCAACCATTAATGGAACATGGTAATACTTTTGGTTCATTTACACAAAAACACATTGCATAAAAGACAAACTGTTACACTTACACAAAAATACATTGCATAAAAGACAAACTGTTACACTTACACAAAAACACATTGCATAAAAGACAAACTATTACATTTTTAGCTCCCCCTGAGTGAGGAAACACCGAAGAACATTCCTTTTGCTACATTTGTGTGATCCAGTATAGCTTTTTACCACGGTGTATTCCCTGCTGGTGTCTTACGATCTACAGCCTCCTTCCATACGATACACTTGTCCATTGTCTCTTAGAATTGGCCATTCCCTTCTACACCCTGCCTGCTCTAATATTTCCGCAATTATGGTTCAATAGGAATCAGCTTTCCAAATTTCCTGTCAGCTTTGGAACTACGTGTAACCAAGTATCTACATGTACCACTATGTCCTACTAGTCCTCCGTAATCCCTACCGGCGGGCTTCGGGGTTTGAAAATTTGCTGGCCTTCTGCGGTTTGCTTTCGATATGTTTGCGATCATCTGCGGTTACCTCGGAATTTTTGAACCGACATATTATACACGCAGGAAGGTCTTTGGTTCAACCTATTAACTGGAAGTAGAATATATAAACGACCCCCTGAGCTTTATGGAGCAAAACGCAATACAATAACGCAGGGAAAATGCGCTATTACAACTGATGTATTAAATTGTAAAAATTGTCCCTAACGCATTTAAAGCTCTTGTTACAGCCATCAGGAAGTCGCTGCGATGCCCATCCCAGTTTCCATTATGCGTCTTATATAAAACTCCACAGGAACACTGGGCAAGTTTTTAAATGTTTTTACACGGCATTCCACGTTTTATATGGAAGGTTCTTGAATTTTGTCCCGTTAACGTTTCTATACTATACCGTTCGCTACTTTGTATTTAACCACAGCATCTAAAGTGTTCACAGCATCAAATGAAGATGTTACGTACGAAGAAATTGCGTGTGTTGTTCAAAAATTGAAATGTAACAAAGCTGTTGGTTTTGACGGTATCCCAAACGAGGTTTTGAAAAATGAATCTGTCACC
>JAAUYG010150788.1_pt1 | contig 17618 bp, 14 predicted proteins | sample 7278091 | NCBI WGS metagenome assembly JAAUYG01 (sample SAMN14350201, study PRJNA611818) | marine sediment metagenome | isolation source: surface marine sediment (0.6m) | place: French Polynesia: Moorea | collected 2018-08
CGCAGCCCTGGCAGGCGCGGTGGCCCGAGGTGATGGCGTTGGAACGTTCCGTGGAGGCCTGGACGCTGCGGGCCTCCTCGTCCATCAGCCGGTTGCCCACGGTGTGGGTGCCGGTCTGGTAGAACTTGACCTTCTGGAGCGCGTCTCCGTCTGTCATGGCCTGGGCTCCCTTCGTCAGGACAGGCGCCGCACGAGGCCCGGGTTCAGGGCCTTGAGCAGGTTCTCGGCGATCGGGCCGGAGTGGCGGACGTCGCGGGCGCGGGACAGCTGGTCGTGCACCACCTCCCAGTTGAGGTCGAGGAAGGTGACGTCCTCCAGGCTGTCGCGGGCCGCCCGCTCGAAGAGATCGGCCAGCGACTTGCGGGTGATGACCCGGCCGCCGAGGCCGGCGATCACGGTGTAGACCGGCAGCGGATGGCCGCGCAGCGCCATGCGGACGTTGGAGGCCAAGACGCCGCCGAGGCCCGGCGCCAGGCTCTTCTCCAGGCAGACCACCCGCTTTGCGCCCGCCAGGGCGTCGCTCAGTTCGGCCAGGGGGAAGGGCCGGAAAGAGCAGATGCTGATGCTGCCGAGGCTGGCGCCGGCGTCGCGCTGGGCGTCGACCACCTCCTTGATCGTACCGTTGATCGAGCCCAGGGCGACGACCACGGTCTCGGCGCCCTCGGTCCGGTAGGAGCGGACCAGGCCGCCGGCCTCGCGGCCGAAGACCTCGGCGAATTCCGCGGCGATGGGCGGGATGCGCTCCAGCGCCTCCATCTGCTTCTGGTGCGCCAGGTAGCGGACCTCGGAGAAGGCCTCCGGCCCGACCATGGCGCCGATCGAATAGGGCTTCGCGGGGTCGACCTGCTGCACCGGCTCGAAAGGCGGCAGGAAGGCGTCGACCTGGTCCTGGCTCGGGATGTCGACCCGCTCGTAGGCGTGGGTCAGGATGAAGCCGTCCATGCAGACCATGACCGGGCAGCTCAGCGACTCGGCCAGCTTGAAGGCCTGGATGTGCAGGTCGGCCGCCTCCTGGTTGGTCTCGGCGTGGAGCTGGATCCAGCCGGCGTCGCGCATCGCCATGGAATCGCTGTGGTCGTTCCAGATGTTGATCGGCGCGCCGATTGCCCGGTTGCCGACGGTCATGACGATGGGCAGGCCCAGGCCGGCGGCGTTGTAGACCGCCTCGGCCATGTAAAGCAGGCCCTGGCTGGCGGTCGCGGTGTAGGCCCGGGCGCCGACCGCCGAGGCGCCGATCGCGACCGAGAGCGCGGCGAACTCGGACTCGACATTGATGAACTCGCAGTTCTCCAGCCGGCCCGACTTCACCAGCGCGCCGACGCCCTCGACGATGTGGGTCTGCGGCGTGATCGGATAGGCGCAGACGACTTGCGGCCGGCAGAGCGCGACCGCTTCGGCGACCGCCTGGGAGCCTTCGATCTGCTTCAGCATGGGTGTCGTCCTTCCTCTCCTGCGCCCTCAGGCCGCCTTGGCGATCTCGTAGGCGTCGCGGGCGGCGGCGACGTTGGCCTCGGCGATGGCGTGGGGGAACTTGTCCCGGATCGCCTTCTCGACCGATCCGAAGGCCAGGATCCCGGTGATCGCGGCGAAGCCGCCCAGCAGCGCGGCATTGGGCACCGGCCGGCCGACGTGGTGCAGCGCCAGCTCGGTCGCCCCGAGGTCGCAGACGTGGTGCGGCGGAAAGCCGGCGACGAAGTCGGCGATGCCCAGCTCCTCGAAGCTGCGGGTCGAGTTGATCAGGATGTAGCCCCCCGGCTTCAGGCCGGAGAAGACGTCGACCGAATGCAGCAGGGTCGGGTCCTGGATGATCAGGGCGTCGGGTTCCAGGATCGGCTCGCGCAGGCGGATCTCCTGGTCGTCGATCCGGCAGAAGGAGATCACCGGCGCCCCCATGCGCTCGGAGCCGAAGCTGGGGAAGGCCTGGGCGTGCTTGCCTTCGTCGAAGGCGGCCACCGAAAGCAACTCGGCGCCGGTCACGACGCCTTGGCCGCCGCGGCCGTGAATGCGGATCTCGAACATGGTTCTCGCCTCCCAGGCCGCAATACCTAGCGCGAGGCTGCCCGAGGCCTCTTTGATCTTGATCAATCGCCGAAGCTCCGCGGGCATGAAGATCGCAAGCCACCAACTTGATTCCGGGCTACAGTCGGAGGCATGCCGCGCCGGAAGCTGGGGCCGGCGGGTCATTTCTTTGAGCGGATCCGGTCGGCTCAAGAGGGCAGTGGGGGCTATCGGATGGATATGATCCTTGGGCTTGCCATCGCGACGATCGTGATCGTTCTGATCTTCGACTACACCAACGGCTTTCACGATGCCTCGAACATCGTTGCCACCGTTATTGCCTCTCGGGCGATGACCCCGGTTCAGGCCGTCGTCGTGGTCGCCGTCTTTGAGTTCCTGGGCCCTCTTCTGGGCGGCACCGCGGTGGCCGACACGATCGGCAAGTTCATCGATCTGAGCGACCTGGCTACGGCGACCTCGCTCAGCGTCATCCTCTGCGGCGTGATCGGCGCCATCGCCTGGAATCTCGGCACTTGGTGGTTTGGCATGCCTTCCAGCTCATCCCACGCCCTTGTCGGCGGCTTGGTCGGCCCGGTGGTGGTCCCGGCGGGGCCGAGCCACGTTGTCTGGGGCATCGGCGAGCTTGTCTTCCATGGGCAGGTCACCGGTGTCACGAAGGTCCTGCTGGCGCTGATCCTCTCGCCGATCATCGGCTTTTGGGTAGGCTTTACGCTGCACCGCATTACGGGTCTGCTGCTGCGTGGCACCAAGCCGTCGCTCAATCGCCACCTCCGCCGGGCCCAGATCTTCACGGCTGCTTGGCTCGCCTTTTCGCACGGCACGAACGATGCCCAGAAAAGCATGGGCATCATCACCATGGTGCTCTTGACCAGCGGCCTGATCGCCGAATTCGAGGTGCCGTTCTGGGTCATCCTGGCCTGTGCGATCTCGATCACCTTGGGCATCCTTTCCGGAGGTTGGCGAATCGTGCGTACGGTCGGCTTCGGCATATACAAGGTTCGGCCGCTGCACGCGCTCAACGCTCAGGTCACGGCGGCGGCGGTGATCTTTGGCGCGGCCGTCGCCGGCGGCCCCGTGTCGACCACGCACGTGGTCAGCTCGTCGATAATGGGCATCGGCGCATCGGAACGGCCAAAGGCGGTCCGCTGGGCCAAGGCCAGGGAGATCGTGACGACTTGGTTGATCACGATACCGGGCGCGGCCACGGTTGGTGTCTCGGCTTGGTTCGCGGTCCAGGTGTTTCTATAGGTCTGCGGCGGTCGACGGCTGATGGATTGCTCGGCTGTCCGTCGCAAGGGAGTTGGAGGAATTGGCAATGAACGAGGGGTCGGGGAATGTCGTGACTAAGATCTTCAATCGTGTCTTCCCGAGCATGCCGGATTTCTACGGCCTGATGAACGAGCAGTGCAACCTCATGGCGGACGCGATGGATGAGTTCGTCGACTTCATGCGCACAGGCGACCCGGAAACGGCCAGTCAGATCGCCGATGTCCTGGAAAAGAAGGGAGACGAACTCAAACGCCGCAACATGGAGTTCCTGAACAATGCTTTCGCCACGCCGATGGATCGCGAGGAGATCTATCGCGCGATCGAGGGCATCGACCACGTCGTCAACTATGCCAAGACGACGGTGCGAGAGATGGAGGCTTTCCGGGTCGAGCCGGACCCATACACCCTGGAAATGGCGATACACCTGAAGGAAGGTGCCGAGGCCCTGCGAGCCGGTTTCGCCAAGCTGAGCAGCCAGCCGAAGGAGGCCGAGGCTGACGCCATGGCCGCACGCAAGGCGGAACGCCGTATCGAGAAGGCCTACCGCCGGGCGCTTGCCGAGCTGTTCGCGGCCGAGGACACGCACGCGGCGCTGCAGGCAAACCCCAACGCGAGCGCCTCCGATGCGCTGCGTTGCGTGACGGAGATCCTCAAGCGCCGGGAGATCTATCGGCATATGTCCAACGCCGCCGACCGGGTGGCGCACACCGGACAAACCCTTCACGACATCGTCGTCAAGATCGCCTGAGGACAAGCTGGCCGGAAGACAGGTGTGATCGGAAGACAGCCTTTGGTGCCGGGCCACCTTGCCTGGGCTGCTCGTGTCTGCGGCTCGCGCGCCCTTTTTTGATCAAGATCAATGTTTTCTTCCGGCAGTCGGCGAATGATCGTTTCAGCAGAAATGGTTGGCGGGCCGAAGGGGACGGAGCGCCATGCAGGTCAAGTCCGAGCGAGACAAGTCCGGAACCTCCAAGCCGTGCGGCCCGAACAAGGCTGAAGAGGACAAGGCCGCAGGGGAGGGGGCCGCAGGGGAGGGGGCCGAGCTGCACCACCGGCTGCGGCTGCGCAACACGCGGCTTTCCGACTACCCCGCCCTGAAGGAGATCATGGACCTGGTCTACGGCCAGGCGGGCGGCGCCTGGTCGCACGCGCAGTTCGAGTCGCAGCTCGCCCGCTTTCCCGAAGGCCAGATCTGCCTCGAGGACAAGGGCCAGGTCATCGCCGCGGTGATCAGCGTTATCGTCGACTACAAGAAATTCGGCGACGCCCACACCCACAAGCAGATCACCGGCAACGGCTATCTGACGACCCACGATCCGACCGGCGACACCCTCTACGGCGTCGATGTCTTCGTGCACCCGAAGTACCGCGGCCTGCGCCTTGGCCGCCGGCTCTACGACGCGCGCAAGGAGCTCTGCCGGAAGCTGAACCTGAGGCGGATCATCTTCGGCGGCCGCATCCCCGGCTACGACAAGTACAGCGGCAAGCTGACCCCGCAGCAGTACATCGACGAGGTCAAGGCGCGGGAGATCTACGACCCGGTTCTGACCTTTCAGCTCAGCAACGACTTCCACGTCCGGCGGGTCATCACGGGCTATCTGCCCGAGGACGAGGAGTCCCACGGCTACGCCGTGATCTCGCAATGGTTCAACATCGAGTACGAGGAGCAGCGGAAGCTCCTGGGGGAGCCGAAGCGAATCGCGCGGGTCGCGGCGGTGCAGTGGCAGATGCGCCCGGCCGCGACCTTCGACGTCTTCCGCTCGCACTTGAGGTACTACATCGACGTCGTGGCCGCCTACCAGTGCGACTTCGTCGTCCTGCCGGAGTACTTCAACGCCTCTCTGATGTCGCAGTTCTATCCCCACGTCAAAAGCGACGCCGAGGCGATCCGGTCGCTCTCGCAGTACACCGAAAGGATCCGGGCCTACATCTCGGACCTGGCCGTGCAGTACAACATCAACATCGTCGCCGGCAGCCTGCCCGAGTACAAGGACCACACGCTGCGCAACGTCTCCTTCCTGTGCCGGCGGGACGGCAGCTGGGACTTCCAGTACAAGCTTCATCCGACCCCGGACGAGGAGCTGGAATGGGGCCTCAAGGGCGGCGACGAGCTCAAGCTCTTCGACACGGACGAGGGCAGGATCGGAATCCTCGTCTGCTACGACGCCCAGTTTCCCGAGCTCAGCCGGCTGCTGGCCGAGCAGGGGATGCAGATCCTCTTCGTCCCCTACCTCACGGACACCAAGAGCGGCTATCTGCGGGTCCGGCGCTGCGCCCAGGCGCGCGCCATCGAAAACGAATGCTACGTCGTCGCGACCGGCAGCATGGGAAACATCCCGAACCTGGGCTACATGGACATCCACTACTCCCAGTCGGCGATCTTCACGCCCTCTGACTTCGCCTTTCCCCACGATGCCGTGAAGGCCGAGGCCACGCCGAACACGGAAACGACCCTGATCGCGGACCTCGACCTGGGCCTGCTCAAGGAGCTGCGCAGCGAGGGCTCGGTGCGGAACTTCCAGCAGCGCCGCCTCGATCTCTATCAGGTGCGCTGGAAGGGAAAGGCCATCGGACCGGCACGGGCAGCGCGAGGGGCGAGGCGATAGCAGAGAGTCCCGCCTTGGAGCAATCGGGTTTCGAGTTCGGCGTCACACCCTTCTATTTCCTGCGCCATGGGGAAACCCGTGAGAACGAAAGGGGCATCGTTCAAGGCCAGAACGACACCCGGCTCATCGCCAAGGGCAGGCAGTCCGCGGTGAAGGCGGCGAGCGCCTTCGAAGGCCTCCTCCTGCGATCGATCCACGCCAGCCCGCTGAAGCGGGCCTGGGAGACGGCCTCGATTCTGTCGATCCTGAGAGGCGTCCCGGTCTTTCCGGTGCCGGGCCTGATGGAAAGAAACTGGGGCCCCTACCAGGGCCTGCACAAGGACCTGCGCCCCTCCGACCCCAGCGCCGCAAGCGTGGAGAGCCGGGAGGCCTTCGCCAAGCGGGTCATCGCCGCAATGCGCTCGATCACCGGGCCGTCGCCGCTCGTGATTGTGGCGCACTCCGGCGTCTTCCGGGTGCTCTGCGGCCACATCGGGCTCTCCGGGGGCCCGGCGGTGACCCTCTCCAGCGGCATGGTGCTGAGGTTCGCGCCGCCGGAAGGTGAAAGGTCAGGCTGGCACCTCAGCGTCGTCGGCTGAGCGCGCCGGCCATCGGCATCCCGCCGGGACTACGTGAAGACCTCGGAGGGCTCGGCGCTCAGCCGTTCCATGAGGGCGCTGACGATGACCGTCATGATGTCCTGGATCACCTGTTGCCGGTCGTGGTTGACGATGATCGGAATCTGTCCGCGGTCGGCCTCGGACAGGAGATGGGCCTGGAGCCGCCAGATCGAGCCGAAGTTGTCGAGATAGCGTTCGGCCCGGCGCCGGTCCATCTGCTGACCCCGGCCCATGAAGCGGCGCCGGAGCTGCTGCGGGTTCAGCACCGCCAGCATGATCGGAACCACGATGGCGCCGCTCTCCGGCGGCACCTTCTCGACCAGGGCGTTCTGGATGTGGACGCCTTCCAGGATGACCGAGGCCCCTTCGTCCAGCGAGCGCCGGATCACCGCCTCGCAGGGCACCGAAAGCAGGTCGGCCTGCGCCTGGTAGCCCTCGATCAGCAGCGTATCGGCGTCCCCCGGCTTGCCCGACAGGCCCCGCCAGGCGTCGTAGGAGGAGCGGTGCAGCACCGGCAGGAGGCGCTCCGGAATCATCATCCGCATCACCTCCCGCAGCAGGTCGGTCGACTGGGTGCGGGCGATGTCCAGGCGGTGCGCGACCTCCGTGGCGATGGCGCTCTTTCCGGTACCGCTGGCGCCGCCGATCATCAGCACGACCGGTTGCTCCCGCCGGCGGAAGTTGACCAGCACCAGATAGCGCTGCGCCTTCTCTCGGCCGAGCGCGACGCGGAGATAGCGGTAGGTGAGGAAGCCGAGATGCCGCGACTGGATCTCGGACAGCCCCTTGTTCATCATGTGGCCGAACAGGGCCGCAGTGACCGCGGTGGACTCCTCGTAGGACAAGCCGCTGGATTCGAGCAGCCGCCGGTGCTCCTGGCGGGAGAACTGCCGCGTGTGACCCTCGGCGTCGCGGACCAGGATCGTCCCGGTCACCACGGCCGGGTGCTGATAGCGCTGGACGACGCTCGGACCGTAGCGGGCGATGTGCTTTAGGACCGTCTCGCGGAGCTCGGCGGTCGTGATCTCCGGCCTTTCGCTCAGCTCGTCGCGGACCTCGGAGGCGAGGGCGTAGGCCTCCTCGAAGGGCAGTCCGGATTCCTGCAGCGAGTGCGTGAGGATGCCCCTGAGGAAGGGGATCTTGGTCGGGGTCTCGCCCGGCTCCACCACAAGGGTCTTGGCCATGGGTTGCTTTCGGCCCGTGGTTGTCGTTGGGCTGCGCTCAGTCCTCGTCCGTCGACCAGGCGGCGGCGGTCACCACCTGGTCCTCCAGGACCTTGGTCATCCACTTGAGCTCGGAGAGCACGGCCTTGACGACGTCGCCGACGCTGATCATGCCGACCAGGGCTCCGCCCTGGACCACCGGCAGGTGGCGGATCTGCCCCATCAGCATCTGCTCCATGATCTCCTGGGTGCTGCTTTCCGGGGTGCAGGTGATCACCGAGCGGTTCATCAGGTCGGCGGCGTGCAGTTCGAGGGCGGCCGGGCCATGTTCGGCGACGCTGGCGACGATGTCCCGCTCGGAGATGATGCCGGCCATGTCCTTGCCCTCGCTCTTGACCACGGCCGCACCGATCCCTTCGCGCCGAAGCGTGCTGGCGACGTCACAGACGCTCGCCGCCGAAGCGATCGAGATCACGCGGTCACCCTTTGCCGCCAGTATCTCCGAAACCTGCATCCGACACCTCCTTTCGATAACGCATCCGGTGGTGCGAGGCCGGGGCCTGGAACGCTTTCCTCAGGCGCTCGGGCCTTCGATCCTACCTCTTCTCCACGGCCCGCAGGATAGGCTGCCGGCAGACCGCATGACCCCTTTCCGCGCAGCGACGTCTCAGCGGACGCTGCGCCGGGCGATGGCCCTTGGCTTGCGGCGCCTCAGCCTGGTGGCCGAGGCCTGGCGCTTCTCGGCATTGGCGACCATGACCTCCTGGCAGCCTTTGCTTTCGCGGCCGCGGCCGCTGGGCTGGCGTTGGACGTAGGCACCGTCGGCGGCCATGTCCCAGACGTTGCGCTGATCCTCCAGCTGCGTTTCGAAGAAGCGGCAGAGCTCTTCGCGATGCGCCGGGTCTTCGATCGGCGCCAGCAGCTCCACGCGGCTTTCCAGGTTGCGCCGCATCAGGTCGGCGGAGCCGATGTAGTACTCCTCCTCGCCGCCGTTGCGGAAGTAGTAGATCCGCGTGTGCTCGAGGAAGCGGCCGACCACGCTGATCACCGAGACCTGGTCGGACAGGCCCGGCAGGCCGGGCCGCAGACGGCAGCTGTCGCGCACGATCAGCTCGACCTTGACCCCGGCGCGCGAGGCCTTGTAGAGGGCCTCGGTCACGTGCGCGTCCTCGAGCGCGTTGGTCTTGAAGCGAATCAATCCGGGCGAGGTCTCGGAATGCAGCTCGATCTCCCGCTGGATCTTGGCGAGTAGCGCCTTCTTCAGGAACTTCGGCGCGGTCAGCAGCTTGCGGTACCTGCGCGACGGCTTGCAGCCGCTGGTCAGGTAGTTGAACAGCTCGGTCAGGTCGTGGCCGATGTCGTCGTCGCAGGTCAGCAGGCCGAGGTCCGAGTAGATCCGCGCGGTGCCGGCGTGATAGTTGCCGGTCCCGATGTGCGCGTAGCGGCGCAGGCCCGAATAGTCCTGGCGGACCACCAGGATCGACTTGGCGTGGGTCTTGAGCCCGATCACGCCGTAGGTCACGTGGATCCCGGCCTCCTCCAGCCGGCTCGCCCAGCGGATGTTCGCCGCCTCGTCGAAGCGGGCCTTGAGCTCGACCGCCACGGCGACCTGCTTGCCGTTGCGCGCGGCTTCGATCAGGTACTCGAGGATCTCGGTGTCGGCGGAGGTCCGGTAGAGCGTCATCTTGATCGCCCGCACCTTGGGATCCTGGCTGGCCTCCCGGACGAAGCGCTCGACCGAGGTTGCGAAGGACTCGTAGGGGAAGTTCAGAAGTATCGAGCCGGCCTCGCGGATCAGGTGGAAGATGCTGCGGCGGTCCTGAAGCCTGACGTTGGTTACCGGACGGTGGTCGTCGTCGTGCAGCTCCGGATGGTCCAGGCTCGCCAGCTCCATCAGGTTGCGCATGCCCAGAAGCACGTCGAACTCGAAGACGTCGACGGCTTCGTCGAGTCCCAGTTCGGCGGCCAGCATGCCGCGGTGCAGCTCGCCCATGCCCGCGCTGATCTCCAGCCGCACGAAGGGCGCGAACTTGCGATCCCGCAGTTCGGTCTCGATCATGCTCAGCAGGTCTTCGGCCTGGTCCTCCTCCAGCTCGGTGTTGGCGTTGCGGGTGACCCGGAAGAACTCGCAGGACTCGACCTCCATCTCGGGGAAGAGAAGATCGAGGTTGTGCGCCATCACCTCCTCCAAGGGGATGAAGTGGTCGGAGTCCCCGATCCGCAGGAAGCGCGGCACGCCCGAGCCCAGCGGAACCTTGATGCGGTTCATGATCGGCTCTTCGTCGTCCCGGTAGCGCAGGGTGACCAGCAGGCTAAGCGAGAGGTTGGAGATGAAGGGGAAGGGATGCGCCGGGTCCATGGCGAGCGGCGTCACCAGGGGCAGGATGTTCTTCAGATAGTGGTCGCGGACCGCGTCTTTCTGCTCGGCCGTCAGCTCATCGTAGTCGGCGACCACGATCCCCTTCCGGGCGAGCGACTTGACCAGGTCCAGGTAGATCTCGCGCATCCGAAGCTGAAGCTCCCTGACGGCCGCGGTGCATTCCGAGATCTGCTCCTGCGGTGTCCGGCCATCGACGGTGAGCTGATGGACGTTGGCGGCCAGCTGCTGCTTGAGGCCGCCGATCCGCTTCATGAAGAACTCGTCGAGGTTCGAACTCGCGATCGCGAGGAACTTGAGCCGTTCGAGCAACGGGACCCGCCTGTCCTGCGCTTCGTGCAGGACCCGGCTGTTGAAGCTGAGCCAGGTGAGCTCACGGTTGAGATAGAACTCGGGCGATCGCAGGTTCATGGCGGGCGGCGTGGGCTGAGGCTTTGGCACGTCCACCGCCGCCGCCTCAGCCATCGAGTCCATGGCCGCCGAATCCTCGGGCAGCAGAGCCTCCGCCGCGGGCGCCTCGACGGCGGCGCCGGGCAGGCGCCGGCGCACGCGTGCGGTGCCGGTCCTGAGAGGCGTCACGGAAGATCCGGTCTCCTGCCCACTGATATCCCTCGGGTTCCTGCTGGATCGGCCTGCCATGTCTCCTGTTTCCTTCCCTTCGCTAGGGCGTCCGTCCCTTGTTTCCCATCGTCACCGGTGACGATCTGGGCTTCCGGGCGGGTCGTCATTTCGACGCCAGACCTACTCGGCCGCTTGCGGAAGCTCGGGCTCAGGGGCCCGCAGCCACTGCGTTCGCGCGATCTTGCGGCTCATCCGGTAGATCCGACTGAAGCATTCAATCATTTCCATCTCGCGCGTAAAGGTCTGAAGCCGGTTCGGCTCGTCCGCCACCAGGCGGCCCAGCTCGTACCTTGCGGTTTCTTCCGCCAAGGCGGCCATGTCCTTCTTCATCTGCTTGACCACCTGGGCTGCGCCAGGGTCTTGCTCCCGCACCGCCTTGACCGAAGCCTTGAAGGCTTGCGACACCTCGTCGAAGTACCGCTGAATCACCTCCCTGGTCGCTTTGCTCACGACCACGCCCTCTTCGATGCGGTGGTGTCCGATCGTCACGAGATTCGTCTCGATGATGTCGCCGATCTGCTCCAAATGGTTCGCGACCTGAAGGAGTTCCATGACCTCGCCGGACTCCTCGCTCGTCAGCTCTCCGACGCTGATCTGCCCCAGGTATTCCACGATGTGACCGTGCAGAACGTCGATGTCCGTATCCAGTTCGGCAAGCCCTTGAAGATCCTCTTCCGAACCCGAAACCACGGCCGGCAGAGCCGCCTCGAGGAAATCATCGACGCGGTCACCCAGGCGTCCGACTTCCCTGCGCGCTCGATCCAGCGCCAACGGCGGTGTCGAAAGCAGCTCCTTGTCCAGATACTTGGGCTGTATGACGGCGGGGGCTGCCAGTGGGCGGTCCGGAACCAACCATTCGGCGAAGCGGGCGACGAGGCCCGCGGCCGGCAGGAACAAGGCCGAGAAGAGGACATTGAACGTCGTATGGGCGTTGGCGATCTGTCGTGGCGTCTCCGCGGCAAGCTTGTCCATGCCGGTGACGCCCCCCGCGACAGGCGAGATGGCGCGCACGAACTCGGCCAGATAGGGGATGAACCAGACCGCAACCGCCACGCCGGCAATGTTGAAGGTCACGTGGGCCACGGCGACCCGCACGGCTTCGCGCGGCTTGCCGATCGCCGCCAAGGCGGCGGTGACGCAGGTCCCGATGTTGGCCCCCATGATGAGCGCGATGCCCCCTTCGAGCGAGATCAGGCCCTGGGAGGCCATGGCGATCACCACGCCCGTAGTCGCCGAGGATGACTGGACCAAGCCGGTGAAGGCGGCAGCGACGAGGATTCCGACGGCAGGGGTCGAGACCTCCTGCATGATCTGAATGAAGGGCTCAAAGCTGCGTAAGGGCTTCATGCCGGAACTCATGATCCCCATGCCGAAGAAGATCAGGCCGAGCCCCATGGTGAGGGCACCGTACTGCTTTGTCCGCTTCGTCTTGCCGATGAAGATCATGATGAAACCGGCGGCCACCAGGAGGAGCGCATAGTGGGTGACCTTGAAGGCGACGATCTGGGCTGTGATGGTGGTCCCGATATTGGCCCCGAAGATGACCCCGACGGCCTGGGACAAGGACATGAGGCCGGCAGTGACGAAGCCGACCAGCATGACTGTGGTCACCGAGGAAGACTGGATCACGGCGGTGACGAAGGTGCCGGTCAGGAGGCCCATGAAGCGGTTGGTTGTCAGCTTGCCCAGGATGTCCTTCATCCGGTTGCCGGCGACCCGCTTCAAGGCTTCGGCCATCTGTTCCATGCCGAAGAGGAAGATGGCCAAGCCGCCGAAGAGCTGCATGCTCATCTTGAACCAGTCGATCCCCTTGCCCTCGGGGCTGGCGGCAAGGGCTGGCACAGCGACGAAGAGGACGAGCGGCACGAGGAGGAAGAACAGAGCTGTCCGACATTGTGTCCTCATCGCCGCTGAATTGACCGACGGCAGGGCCGAAACCTGGTCGTAATTGACTGACGGCCGGCAGGTCATTCTCCCGCTTGCCGAGGTTCCTGGACGGCGGAAGGCCTTCGCGATCATCTCACTCATTTTCCGCCTCCGCCTTGACGATCGTGACCGGGATCGGTGAGCGCTGGACAACGCGCTCCGCTTTCGATCCGAGCAGCAGGTGCGGTATGCCGGTACGACCACGGCTGCCCATGACGATGATCCGCGCCCCGTCTTGTTCCGCGACCTCTAGGATTCTCGTTTCGGGAATGCCGCTTACCAGCTGCGTCTTAAGGGCACCAAAGGCTGCCGATTCAGGATGTGCTTCTCCAAGTCTCTCGATGAACTGACTCAGCATTTCGGCCGCGACATCCGCCATGGGACGCAGCGCATCCGCTTCGGACCTCCGGTAGGAGCCCGGCGTGTCGGCCGGGTCATGCACGACATGCAAGACCACGACCTCCGCGCCGACCTGATCGGCGTAGCTGCAGGCCCACCGCAACGCGGCTTCGGAATCCTTGGAGAAATCGACCGCTACGAGGATCGGGCCATTGCCGACGGACCGGCCCTGCTGGTTGTCGGACTCCTCTTCAACCATGGTACGCCTCCCTAAAGAGGTCTAGGCGACGCGTTGCTTCGATGTGCTGCGCAATGCCGCCACGGGACCGAACTGCCCGCCGCCAAACCCCAAGTTATGGACCGGCCTTTGGATCCGATTGGATTTGCCGGTGCCTCTTTGCGAGCCTGCGCGTCTGGCCTGCGGCCGCAGGCAAATCAAGTAACGTCGCCGGACTCGGAGCCGATTGCTGATTCGACCGACCGAATGAAACTCAGACAGATCAGGCTCGAGTCTTCCTTGAGCTAGATCAATTTCTTGGCCAGGCCATCGGCCTACTATCGTCGCGAACAACGATGAGCGCCGACCGGGCGACGAGTGAGTCAGGCGCGGGATGGTCGGGGATTATGCCATAGCGGCCGAACCCAGGGCCCTTGGTACAATCTCAGCTACCTTCTATGGTGTCCGGGCGTTTGCTTCTTCTGATGACGCTTGGGAGCCGGTGGGACGCGGGCTCTAGGCTCGAACCGCTGCGCGCGATGCGATCTGGCGAGGTGGGCTGACCTCCGACTTCCGTTCTCGACCGGCAGCGGCGAAGGGCCCGGACGCAGGGAGACGCAGATGGAGTGGGCTCGCGATCGGCTCGAGGGCTACTGGGCGGCGGTGGAGGGCTTCTTCGCCTTCGATACCGCCCTTCTGCTCGAGCCGGGGATGATCGCCCTGCTCGTCCTGCAGGTCTTCCTGCTCTGCTGTTCGGCTTTCTTCTCGGGGTCCGAAACGGCCCTGTTCTCGCTTTCCCGCCTCGACCTGCAGAAGCTGCGGCGCGACCGGCATCCGCGGTCCGAGACCCTGCACGACTTGCTCGACCAGCCCCGGCGGCTGATCATCTCGATCCTCTGCGGCAACGAACTGGTCAACATCGCAGCGACCGCGAACCTCGCCGGCATCCTCGTCGTGCTCTACGGCGAGCAACGGGCCGGCTGGATCAACGTGCTGGTCATGTTTCCGCTCCTGCTGCTGCTGGGCGAGGTGACGCCTAAGACCATCGCGGTCAGCAATCCGATCAAGATCAGCGCCGGGATCGTCGCCGGCCCGCTCAGCGCTTGGGCGCGCGTGATCACGCCCCTGCGGCGGGTCGTCCGCCTGGTCGCCGAGAAGATCACGACCTGGATCGTGGGCGAGGAGCGGGCGCGGGAGAACATCCTGCAGGTCGACGAGTTCCGCACCCTGCTGGCGGAAGTCGCGGACGAGGGCATCCTCGACGCCACCGAAAGGGTGCTGATCGACAACCTCCTGGAGGCCGGCGAGACCGAGATCGTCGAGATCATGACCCCGCGGACCCGGGTCAACTTCCTCAGGGACGACATGAGCGTGCTGGAGGTCGTCGATCACTTTCGCGGCTTCCGTCATCCGCGGGTTCCGGTCTGCCACGAGCACCATGACAACCTCGTCGGCTTCGTTCACGCCGAGGACGTCCTGAGGCTGATCCTGGACGGCGCCGATCTCTCGAAGCTCACGCTCGACCAGCTCCTGCATCCGCCCGTCGTGGTGCCGCCGACCAAGTACGTCGACGAGATGTTCGACTTCTTCCAGGCCAACAACGCCCGCGCGGCCGCCGTCCTCAACGAGTTCGGCGGCATGGAGGGCTTCATCACCATGCGTGACATCATCAGCTTCATCTTCGGCGAGGTCTCTGAATCCGCCCCCGCGCAGGCCCTCTACGAGGAGCGGGACGAGAACGTCTTCGAGGTGCCCGGCGAGATGAAGCTGACCGACTTCGACGACCTGACCAACTTCGGCATCGAGGACCCGCGGATGACGACGATCGGCGGCGTGGTCTTCCGCTACCTCGACCGTCTGCCGGAGGTCGGCGATCAGGTCGCCATGGACGGCCTGATCGCGACGGTGCTGGAGATGGACGGCCATCGCCTGGCCCGGGTGCGCGTCGCCAAGGGCACGCCGGGTGAGGAGAGCGAGGCCGACGGCAAAGACGGGGAGGGTGAAGGCGCCGAGGCTGAGGCGCCGGAGACGGCCGGGCAAGATCCCGACCAGGACAAAGGCGAGGGACAGGCGCAGGCGGCCTCGAACGAATCGCGGCCCAGCGCCGAGGTCGTCAATCTCTCCGCGGTGAAGGTCGGCGGCAAGGCCAAGGCGAAGGCCCGGCGGCGGGACGGCAAGGGCCCACCGGGGTCCCATGACAGGGAAAGGGGCTAGATCGTGGACCTGTTCGTCGCAGTCCTGGTGATGTTCGTCTTCCTCCTGCTCAAGGGCTTCTTCTCGGGCTCGGAGATCGCGCTCGTCAGCTCGGACAAGATCAAGCTCCGGCACCGGGCGAAGCAGGGGGATCGCGGCGCCGGCCTCGCGCTGAGGCTGTTCCAGACCCCCGACGTGCTCCTGAGCACGACCCTGGTGGGCACCAACATCTCCACCGTCGTGCTGACCACGATCGGGGCGCTGCTGATGATCCAGATCTTCGGAAGCAGCGGCGAGCTCTATGCCTTCCTGGTCCTGACGCCGCTGCTGCTGGTCCTCGGCGAGATCGTCCCCAAGAGCGTCTACCAGCAGAAGTCCGACGAGCTGACGCCCGTCATCATCTATCCGCTGCGCTGGGCCTCCCTGCTGTTCTATCCCATCGTCTTCGTGTTCTCGCGCGTCGCCCGCACGGCGGCCCGCCTGGCCGGCGCCGGCAAGATCGAGCAACCCTTCTTCATCACCCGCGAGCAACTGCGCACGGTCGTCGACATGGCAGAGCAGGGGGTCTCCCTCGACGCCTTCGGGCGCGGGCGCATTCGCCGGGTGATCCGCTTCGCCGAGACCACCGTCGCCCAGACCATGATTCCGATCGCCGAGGCCACGGTGATCGACCGGCGGCAGACCACCAAGACCGCGATCGAGCTGGTGCGCCGGCACGGCTACAACCGCCTGCCGGTCTTCGAGAACAGCACCAGCAACATCGTCGGCATCGTGACCCTGACGACCTGGGACCTGATGGACCGGGACCTGGCCGAGCAGGACCTGGCCTCGCTGATCCAGCCGGCGCTCTACGTCTCGCCCCTGCAGACCATCGATCAGCTTCTGCCGATGCTGAGCCAGCGCCGCGACCACATGGCCGTGGTGGTCGACGAGTTCGGCTCCAGCACCGGCATCATCACCATGGAGGACATCGTCGAGGAGGTCGTCGGCGAGATCGACGTCGGCTACGATTTCGAGGAATACCTGCCCAAGCGCAAGCGGGTCTACGAGAAGCTGGCGGAGGACATCTACGTCATGGACTCCCGGCTTTCGATCGCGGAGGCCAACGAGATCCTGCGCACGGCTCTGCCGACCACCGAGTTCCATACCGTCGGCGGCCTGGTGATGGCCCGCCTCAGGCACATCCCGCGGGAAGGCGAGTTCATCGTCGAGGAAGGCTATCGCTTCACGGTCACCGAGGCCAACGAGCGGAGCGTCGAGAAGCTGCGCGTCGAGCCCGAGTAGGGCCGGCGCCGGTCGCGAAGAATCGTGCTTGTCCCGGCGGTCGCCGCGGGCGCCTCTGCGCGGCTCAACCGTAGCGGCCCTCGATGTAGTCGGCGGTCTCCTGCTTGGCCGGGGTGACGAACATGTCCTCGGTCGGCGTGTGCTCGACCACGCGGCCCATCAGCATGAAGATGCATTCCTCGCTGGCGCGCCGGGCCTGGGCCATGTTGTGGGTCACGATGAGGATCGTGTACTGGCCGCGCAGCTCCCAGATCAGCTCCTCGACGGCCTCCGTCCCCTTGGGGTCCAGCGCCGAGCAGGGCTCGTCCATCAGCAGGACCTCCGGCTTCACCGGCAGCAGGCGCGCGATGCAGAGCTTCTGCTGCTCTTCCAGCGAAAGCTGCGTGGCCTTCCGGTCGAGGCGATCCTTGACGTTGTCCCAGAGCAGGACCTGGCGCAGTGCCTGCTCGACGATCTCGTCCTTTTCGCTGCGGTGCATCCGCTTCTTGCCTCCCGCGTGCAGCTCGAAGCCGAAGAGGACGTTGTCGCGGACCGAGATCGGCAGGGGATTGGGCCGTTGGAAGACCATGCCGACCTGCTTGCGGACCTGGGCGAGCTCGACGCCTTGATCGTAGATGTCGTGATCCAGCACCGCGATCGAGCCTTCGATGCGGACGTAGCCGAGCCGTTCGTTGATCCGGTTGATGCTGCGCAGATAGGTCGTCTTGCCGCAGCCGGAAGGTCCGATCAGCGAGGTGATCATCCCTCGCTTGATGTCGAGGTTGACGTCGAAGAGCGCCTGGAAGTCCCCGTACCAGAGGTTCAGGTTCCGGCTCCGGATGGCGAGGCCGTTCTGGCCGTTACTCGTCTGCGCGGTCTCGTTCATGATCAGCACCTTTGAGCGGCGGTCGCGTTTCGGCGGGCTTAGCCGAAGCGGCCCGCGATGTAGTCGGCCGTCCGGCGGTCGGCGACGTCGCCGGTGAAGAGGCTCTCGGTGTCGCCGATCTCGACGCAGCTCCCCATCAG
>JAAUYG010062120.1_pt1 | contig 17601 bp, 15 predicted proteins | sample 7278091 | NCBI WGS metagenome assembly JAAUYG01 (sample SAMN14350201, study PRJNA611818) | marine sediment metagenome | isolation source: surface marine sediment (0.6m) | place: French Polynesia: Moorea | collected 2018-08
ACTCCCTCTTGGGCGGTTGGAGCAATTCTGCCGTCCAATGGAGACTCGCTGAACTAAGAATCCCCCACTTTCTTCGCGACGTTTGTCGCGTTTAGTGGTGGGAGTGTCAAGCTAAGAGTCTAGATAAACCAGATCCGCATCAAAAATCGTCTTCTGGGATGAATCGATCTATACCCACAAGAAATCTACTACACTGCCTCTAAAGCCTACAATGTTGGTATTGAGAAAATTAGAACTGTGATTACTTAGTCAGAGGATAGCAAAACGCAAAACTTTGGAGGTAAAAATGGCTAAAGTGTTTTTGGGGCGGATTACAATTCCTGGAGAGAAAATGGATAATTACCTAGAAGCTCTGGGAAATCGGGAAGAAGAATTTAAACCTCTTTATTTTCGATTGCCATTAACCCTTTCACAAGGGAGTGTCAATTTCTCATTTCTTAAAAGATATTTATTTACCTAATGACTATCCAAAAAATTATCGACGAACTCAACAAAATCCCAGAGGATAAACTAAACCAAATCTATGAATTTATCCATTACTTTCGTTTGGGACTAAACCAAGAAGAATCCAGCAACCCCGACGATACGCCTACCGAAAAGGTCATAGAAGGCATCCAACAGGGTATGAAAGAAGCCTTAGCTGGAGAAACTATTCCCAGCGCGCAAATGTGGGATGGTATTGATGTCGATTAATGGTAACACTGTAGAAGTTAATTTAACTCCTCAATTCCGAAAAGATTTAAAAAATCTAGCCAAACGCTATCGCTCCATCCGAAAAGATCTCGAACCCCTAATCGCAGAATTCCAGTCAGGTAAAACCCCGAGAGAAATATTGGACAAAGTAGGACAGTCTTCCCTAGCTATAGGTTTAGCAATGAGAGTTTTTTCATGAGGAGGGACAAATTGCCCCGCTTTTCAATACATAAATACTAAAAGATTAGCAAAAAAGCGGGGCAATTTGTCCAAGACTGTCCTACTTTGTCATATTTTTTTGGACCCCCTGGCGAACGCCTTCAGGGTCTTAATTATCAAGTGTTTAAAGTACGCCTGAAAAATAGGGATATTCAGAAAGGAAAAAGTGCGGGTTATCGAGTGATATATTACCTCCAAACTCAAACGGTCGTAGTTCTAGTAACCATCTATTCCAAATCAGATCTATCCGACGTAAGCAATCAAATTATCGAGCAAGCTATTCGCCAATACGAATAAAGTAGTTGAGTTAAGGGAAAAAGCGATCGCAGAGTCTTTTAGGTAAATTAAATCTAGTGTGGATTTAGTTTTGCTATTGTGAATCGTTTCGCTTTGCAAACGATTGAGATCGAAAGACAAAAGAGCAACAAAATCTAAATACCTAAGCGCGTAGCAGCTAATAGCTGAGAGCTGAGAGCTAATAGCTACAAACTAGTAAATTGAACTAAGCCAATTCTCACTAAGGGTTAGATATTAATAAACTGACTAGAACAGGAGTTGGGATTGATATGTAGATAGCGTTCCGTGGTTTCTAATTTACTGTGGCCAAGGGATTGCTGTAGCAGTCTTAGATTACAACCCGATTCAATTGCATGGGAAGCATGGGAATGCCTCAACCAGTGACAGGATACTTTTTCGGAGATACCAGCTCGCTTAGCACATCGTTTGACGATCTTATGGATTGCGCTTCTTTCAAGAGGTCTACCAGTACGGGAGACAAACACCGCATCTATAAGTTTGGGTTGCTTGATGATGAGTTGCCAGATAGAGTAGGGAATTAATACCACGCGGGTTTTACCACCTTTCCCAAACACGGTACATTTACCTCCATCTGTTTGGGCTTGCAGATCGCCCCAGGTTAAGGCGCATACTTCCGATACTCTTAAGCCACAGCCATACATCAGGCACAATAAAGCGCGATTACGTTCGGTTTTCGTGGCCTCAATCAGTTTTAGACAGTCAGATTCAGAGAGAATCCGTTGGGCCAACTTTTCTTTGACTTTGGGACATTTAATATAGCTGCCGACATTAATTTCTAAATAGCCAATCTTTACTCCATAGCTAAAGAGGGATTTAATCGCTCTAATTTTATTGGCGACGGTAGAGGGCTTGTCGGTTAACTGGAGTCGTCGGTGCCAGAGCTGAAGATCTTCAATTTGTACTTGGGCTAAGGGTTTATTGATGAAGTCGAAAAACCCGGTGACAATGCTGCTGTAGCTAACCCTCGTCGTTCTGCTTTTGTCCCCCAGCCAGATTAAAACTAGTTCGCGGTCGGTTGTGGCACGGGTAAGGACATGAGTATTCATAGAGCAACAAACCTGGGACTTTTGTTGAATTGATCTGATTTAATCATCTCATTCTCTATGAATTCTCAAACCTTATTTGAGATGGTGAAATATCAAAATTCAACCTTAATTTACAAATTAACAACATTTTTAACATAGAAAATACAAACATCCTTCATAATTATGAATATAGTATCCAGCAACTTAATTGCATATTTTTATTGCCTGGTTTTTGTAGCTAGTTTTATCCAATGGAATTTGATATTGTCTTTGTTCATGGTACTGGTGTGCGGGAGCCTACTTACAGCAAAACCTTTAGCATTGTTAAGCAAGAATTGGGCGAACGGGGAGAAGATTTGCGTTTTCATAAATGTTATTGGGGTGGACCTCGTGGATCGACCTTAAATGCTGGAGGCTTGTCTCTACCAAAATTTGACGAGAAGAAATCTTTAGACAGCGATCTCAGTGATGAGGAGTATTATCTTGGTTTATGGGAGTTGCTTTATGAAGATCCACTAATAGAATTACAAATTTTGGCAATAAGTTCTAATACAAGCAAAGTGTCATTGGGAGCTACGCCAGGACATGATTTAGATCTTAAGTTTCGGGGATATAAACCATCTGAAGATCTTGGGGCAATGCTAAAGCAGGCTGGCATTGAGGAATTTTGTGCTCAAGCTCAAACAATTATTGTTGGGGAAAAGGACTATCGAGGTGCGATCGCCTCTGCTCAGGAGCCATTGGACGAATATCGCATGGCTTTAGCTCGTGCGCTGGTAGCTCAAAGTTCACTTTTGTTTAGAGATAAGTATGGGGAATATGCTCTATCGCTAAATGGAGAACTACGCGATCGCATTGTTGAACAAATTGTTTTAGAATTGGGGAGTAAGGATACCAAAAAAGGTCTTATTTCTGGGGTGAAACAGAATATTTCTGGAATAATTCGACGCAGAATCAACAATACTTTGCAAAGTAAGCGTAGTGGATTTTCGGAAAAATATAGCGGGACGCTGGGAGATATCTTAATGTATCAAGCCCGTGGTCAAGAGCTTCGTGACTTTGTGCGTCAAACAATTGAGCCGTTAGAAGGTAAAATTATTGTTGTTGCACACAGTTTAGGTGGTATTATCTGTGTCGATCTATTGCTAGAGAAAGAGCCTCCTCAAATAGACTTGTTAGTAACAGTTGGTTCTCAAGCTCCCGTCCTTTTTGAATTAAACGCTTTAGTGGGTATGGAATATGACCCTAATGCAAAACTACCCGAAGAATTTCCTAAATGGTTAAATATTTACGATCGCAACGATTTTCTTAGCTATATAGGAGAGAAAATATTTCCTGGGAGAATAACAGATTTTGAAGTTGATAGCCAACAATCTTTCCCGCAATCTCATGGTGCTTATTGGGCAATCAAGGAAGTTTGGGATGAGATTTGGCAGAAGATAGAGGAAGTAGCTAATGATTGAAGCATCTCCATCTACTACACAAGCAATATTAGTTGGCATCGAAAAGTATAGTGGTTTTAACGATCTCAATGGACCAGCAAATGATGTTTATCATTTTTGCCAGTGGTTACGGGATAAAAATGTTCCTGCTGGAAATATTTCTGTATTCATCTCTCCTCTTGATAGCAATGCGGGGATAGTTGAGAAGATTACTAATCTTACAGATAGTCAACCACTAGAAGCTACCAAAAATAGAGTAAGTAAAGCTCTGGGTGAAGAAACTAAAGGAAAACAAGCAAATTTGTTTATCGTGTTTTGGACGGGACATGGGTTGATTACTCCCAAAGGCGATCGCAGGTTAATTTATGCTGATGCAACATTAGACGATCTCAAGAATCTCAATTTAACTGCCCAGCTTAATACGATGCAAACTGCGGCTTATAAAAATATGCCTCAGCAACTACTAATTTTTGATACTTGTGCTAATTCGCAACAGTTTGATTTCATCCTTGCCGATGAAAAACCTCAGACTCCTTATGTTCGCTTGCCAGGTCAAAAACAAATGGTGATGTTTGCTGCTAATCCTGGAGAATATGCGATTAACAAAGGTGATGAGCAAACAGGTTTATTTACTAGGGAGTTGATGAAGGAATTAAAATCATCTAATGAAACTGAATTTTGGCTGCCAGATATGGAAGTCGTGATGAGAAATATTCAGCACAACTTCATTAAGCTACGAAAAGATGGTAAAACTCAACAAACCCCTTGCTTTCAGCTATATCAAGACTGGTCAGGTAATAAAAAAGAAAGATTTAGCGAAATAGAATCAACTAAGGAAAAAGAAATATATCGTAATCCACAATTACCTCGCAAGTTAACAATCCAAGAATTAAGTCAATTACGCGATCTTTTTTTAGAATGTAATTCAATTCGAGATCCTCAAACTCGCAAGGATATTATTCTGAATATGCGGAAAGAAATCGCGAACAACATAATCATGGAAGGCAGTTCCAACAAGGTGATACTAAGCATGATTAAAACTTCCCTCAGCTATTCAGGTGGATTAGCAGAACTCTTAGAAGTTACTGATATGCTCTATGAAAATGCTTCAGGAGAAATACAAAATCTTAGAAATACTGTATTTCAAATGTTTCCAGAGGAATTAGCTAATTAGTAATGCTTTTACAAGTTCCTACTAAGCCTAAAGATGATGGATTTAACGAGCTAACTGACGCTTTGAAACAATGCTCCTCTATTAAAGATTCTCAGAGGAGAAAAGACATAATTAGCTTTTTAGAGGATATTGAAATTGCAGACAGGGATACTACTAGTTCATTTGTGATCGGCATTTTAAAAGCATTTAGTGGTATTCCAGAAAGATTTGATGAATTAATTGAAGCGATCTCATATTATGACAAAAATCAACAAGAATTTGATAATTTAATTATTGTTATAAAAGATATAGCGCTAAAGCAACAAGAATTAGAAGGTAGATCTACTAAAAAAATCAAGCTTTTTGGAGAAGCCGAATTAAATAATAACACCCAAAATCAATCTTTTAAAAATTTGTGGAATGAGTTGAGTTTTATTCTTAAAGAAATAGAATGGAAAAATGTTTGGAATGCTTGCTCTAAAATCGAACAAATTAATAAACATCGAGGAATTTATCTAAAGAGTTTATGTTTTACTCAGAATTATGAATTATTAAAGCAGTTATTTCTTGATAAGTACGATCCTACTTTAGTTGTAGAGTTTGCGGAATTACTAAGACCTTATAATAAAAAAAAGATAAATATATGGTTAAACAAGGCTAATCGTGATTTGGGTCAAAATAAGGTTATTTATGGTAAAAAAGATACCATTAGCGTAGTAGGGGCGTATCGCGATACGCCCCTACAGAGACTGATGAATACGATCAAAATCTGGTATAAATATTTCAAGAAATCACCTAAAGTCGAAACTGAACCAGATAGAAATGAAGATAAATCTTACTATTCACCAATCTTATTAATTATAGTTGAGAAATTTGCTAATGGAGAAGAACAGGATAAGTTAAGCGTTAGAGGTCAATTAAAATATCAAGGTAAACAATCTGAAATCATGTTTTCATCTAATACAATAGGTGAAATTTGTTATCAGTTTAAAGATATTCCTGCAATAATTAAAAAATATATTGATTTTCTAGAAACTGATTCTAGATTTCGTAATGCACGGATCGATCAATTAAGAATTGAAGTTTTTTTACCGCTTGTTGAATTAAATTGTAATTTTGATGATTGGCTGTCAAGTTCAGCAGTAAACGCCACCGAACAGCTTGTTGTAAGGTATCGTATTTTTCTTCGTAGTAGAGAGCGAGCCAGAAAAAACAGTCGTATTAGTTTGTTAATAGACGGTTGGAAAAAGCTCAAAGCTTTTTTTGATAGTGATTACTCAGAAATTTCCCAAGCATCCTTTGCCAAAATTAGTGACAAAATTGACAAATTTAAAACGTTACACTTAATCGAAATATCAGAAAAAGACACAATCGACTGGTTTGAATTGGAAATTTATATGCAAGAATGTCCCAATCTCTGGGGAGTAAATTGGAAATCTTCTCTATCAAGCAGTGTCAATGAACGGATGAAGTTCTTTCAATCTATTTATCATAGTGGTATTCCGATTGCTTTTTGGAATTGGGATGACATTCCTGAAGGAGTAGAATTTGAGAAAAAGTTTAAAGAATGCCTGAGTAAGAATAGTTTAGATTTAGATCATCGCTGTGAAAAATTACTCGAATTAACTTGGAAACTCAGAAAATTTGCCTGGGGTCATGATCGGACAAAACGCAAACAATATCCTGGTTACTATCTCGGTATGTTGCTAGAAGACCCTGAAATTTTGCCAGAAGAAGAGCCTTTACAAACTATAGGAGTAAAACAGTAATATGGCGGAAGAAATGCAGGAAGTTCATTGGCATCCTTTTAATGGTCGAGGAAAGCAACTATCTTCAGAAACTCTCAATTTGCCAGAACCTCCTCCTTGGAGAAAGTTTAAGTGGTCTATTCCTGATAAAGATGAAGAACGCTGGCAAGAGTTAATTAATCTCGCGAAAGAGAAAGATCTAGAGCGTGGTAGAAAATTTCGCTTGATAGAAATTGCTGAAAACTCAGAAGATGATGAAACTAAAAAAGACAAGCTTAAAAAACAACAGAAAAATATTGATTTAGTAATTGCTGGGGTTAATTCTGCTCTCTGTTTGCGCCGTCCTTTGTTGGTAACTGGTCGTCCTGGATCGGGAAAAACTTCTTTAGCTTATGCTTTGGCATATCAATTAAAACTGGGACCTGTTTTAAAGTGGTCGATTACAGCTAGGACAACTCTTCAGGATGGTTTATATCGTTATGATGCGATCGCTCGTTTGCAAGAAACCGAAGAAAAAGTCAAACAAGATATCGGCACTTATATTACTTTAGGTCCTTTGGGTACAGCTTTCTTACCTTCTAAATTGCCCAGGGTGCTGTTGATAGATGAGGTGGATAAAAGTGATATAAATTTGCCTAATGATTTGCTCAATTTGTTTGAGGAAGGAGAATATCAAATTCCCGAGCTAAAACGCTGGGCGAAGAAAAAATCTCAGGAGAAAAACTCTCAGGAGAAAACAAAAGTATCCACGAAAGTATTCACAGAAGATAAAGGTATCACTGTCGAGTTAGATAGTGGGGAAGTGGGTTGTCATGCTTTTCCAATTGTAGTTATGACCAGTAACGGAGAACGGGATTTTCCCCCTGCTTTTAAGCGACGTTGCATCAGAATTAATATGCCCAATCCCAGTGAAAATAACTTGATTTCCATTGTGAAAGCTCATATGGGAGAAAAATATTTCAATGATTCTAAAGCTAAGATTAATGACCTAATCAAAAACTTTTTAAAGAAAAACGATGTTGCCACAGATCAACTGCTGAACACTATTTATATGTCAACTGGAGGAGCAGCATCCAATATTGACCCAAAAGATTTAGAAGAATTACTATTCAAGAGTTTAAGTGAAACTGAGGGGTTAGGATGAGCGATCACTTTGGGCAGTTACTCAATACCCTTAATCAGTCAGAGTTAGAAATGACTAGCTATGAGCTAGCTGATATGTGTTGGCTGCTGCTTCATGCTCCTCAAATTACAGAGCAAACTGAAAAAAAATCAAAAAAGCCAAAACCAACAAGAGAGAACAATAAAAAAACTGATAATGTCGATCGAACTCCTATCAAGGAAAATGTCCTAGGCAAAACTCCAGAAATTACACCTCCACCCAAAACACAAGAAACATCTGAAGGCAAATTATATCCCGAACAACCAAAAAAGCAATATTCAGGCAAGTCGATCGAATTTTCAGTAGATAATCCCTCCGATTTGGGTAGTTCTTTGGCTATGGCAAGGGCTTTAAAAGCTCTCTTGCGCCGAGTCCCTGCCTTATCTCGTCCTGAAGTATTGGATGAAATAGCTACTGTTGAAAATTACGCAGCTATTAATGTTGATAGCAACACGGCTACTAATAAAAAAGTCTTAGCTCCCATTTTTAAACCAGCATTAGAACCTTGGCTAGACTTGGCATTGGTCATTGATGGCAATTTTTCGATGGACATATGGCATCAAACCATAGAAGATTTAATAATATTTCTGCGCAACTATGGTATTTTCAGTAATGTCCAGGTCTGGAAATTAGCTTGTCAGCAAGATAATTTAACCCTCCATAAAGGCTTAAATATTGCTAAATCCCGCATAGCTAGTCCCAAAGAATTACTTAATCCTAATGGTCGGCGCATTATTGTTTGTGTTAGTGATTGCGTTGCTAATTATTGGCAAAATGGCAGAATTTTGAACTTAATCGAACGTTGGCAAAAAACCAATCCTGTGGCTATTTTGCAGATGCTCCCCGAATGGTTATGGTTAAAAACTGGTTTAGGAGAAGGGGCAAAAGTGACTCTGGTTAGCAATGAGCCTGGAATAAGAAATAATCAATTACGCATCAAAGATATATTACTGTGGGAAGATGTTTTTAGCGCTCCAAATCCCTTAAAGATACCCGTATTAACTCTCGAACCCAAGAGCATAGAGCGATGGAGTAGCTTGGTAGCAGGGCTTAGTAATATTAAGGTTGCGGGGTTTGTGCTGGCTTCTCCCGAAATTGAGCAAAAACTAGAACCCGAGTTGGCACAACAAGAAGAATTTGACTCTGAAGCAAAACCTGATTTAACTCCAGAAGCTATAGTCAGACGCTTTCGGAATAATTCTTCTCTGTTGGCTCAAGAATTAGCTGAATTATTAGCAGCAGCACCGACAATCTTTTTACCAGTAGTTAGATTAATTCGTCGCGAACTTTTATCAGAAGCAGGACAGGTGCAAATTGCTGAGGTTTTTCTGGGAGGAATTTTAAGAGTTAGGTCTAATTATCCCCAGGGAACAGATCCCGATTTGATACTTTATGATTTTATCGCTCCTCAAGTGAGGAAGATTTTTCAACGTAGTTCTGCGCGCTCGGTTACTGTTGATGTTTTCGATCGCGTTTCTAAATTTATTGCTGCCCAATTGGGAATAGAATTACGAGCTTTCTTGGCAGAATTGAGAAAACCTCCAGAGGAAGTGGAAAAAGAATTTCAGGATGTTATTCATCCTTTTGCCGAGGTCAGTGTCGAAATTCTGCAAACCTTGGGAGGGGATTATGCCCGATTTGCCCAAGAAGAACTAAAAGCTGCGGGCGATGTACGTAAAGAAAAGCCAAAATATGATTTTAGTGGCTTTCCACCCCTACAAGATATGGAGTATGAAAGTTCCACTATTGTTCTATTAGATGGCATTGAGCTACTCACTCAGCAATTTGAAGTCGCTGAAGTGGAAATATCAATTTTTCAAACCTTTGAATTTATTACGGCAAAATTAGAGCAACAGCAAAAACAACCAGGGCTATTCCAGAGGCTAAATCCGTTTACTAGAAATGAATCAATAACAGAATGGGTGATAAGAAAGCAAACAGGCGAAGCACAACGCCTTATTGAATCACTAAACGAATCGGTAACGTTGGAAATGGTTTTGATTCCTCCTGGAGAATTTATGATGGGTGCTGCTCCTGGGGAACAAGGTAGTAGTAGCCGCGAACAACCGCAGCATAAAGTTACCCTCCAACAAGCTTTCCTCATGGGGAGATATCCAGTAACCCAAGAGCAATGGCAAGCCGTCGCAGCATTGCCCCAAATCAATAGAGAACTAAAAGCCGAACCTTCAAGATTTAAAGGAGATAAAAGACCAGTAGAGCAAGTATCCTGGGAAGAAGCCAAAGAGTTTTGCGCTCGCCTTTCTCAAAAGACAGGAAGAGAATACAGATTACCCACAGAAGCCGAATGGGAATACGCCTGTAGGTCAGTAGAGAGTGACCAGTTATCAGTTAACAGTAATCGGTTAACAGTGAAAGAATGGAATGAAAAATATAATCAGCCATTTCACTTTGGCGAAACTATCAGTACCGAGTTAGCTAACTATAACGGTAACTACACCTATGGAGAAGGAGTTACAGGAGAATATAGAGGAGAAACAACTCCAGTAGGAGAATTTCCTGCCAATGAATTTGGACTGTGTGATATGCACGGAAACGTCTGGGAATGGTGTGAAGACGATTGGCAGGAAAACTATGAAGGTGCGCCAAATGATTGCAGTGCTAGGCGAGTGGGGGATCATAATATAAAAGTACTACGCGGTGGTTCTTGGTTCAACTTTCCTAGTGTCTGCCGTTCAGCGATTCGCGTCTACTCTTCGCGCGATGACCGTCTCTACGATTTCGGTTTCCGTGTTGTGTGTGTCGTCCCCAAGACTACATAGCCCTTTTCACTTTTGCTCTTTTGCCCTGAGAATTTTTAGCTTTAATGTATTACAAAAGTAGTAAAAGCTTCACGATCTAAAATTGAGTTTGGTGAGAAATTTTAAAATTCGTGGTCAACTTTTTTATTGAACGCCAGAAGCACACTGCAAGGTATTATTCAGAAACCTTAAGCGATGATATTAAGCTAGAGATGGTGCTGATTCCAGAAGGTGAATTCATGATGGGCGCACCAGAAACAGAATTAGAGTTAAGAAATAGTGAAAGACCACAACACAAGGTAAATGTGCCGACATTTTTCATGGGAAGATATCCTATTACTCAGGAGCAATGGCAAGCGATTATGGGTAATAATCCATCAGAATTCAAAGGAGATAAACGACCAGTAGAAAATATTTCATGGGAAGATGCTCAAGAATTTTGCGCTCGCCTTACTCAGCATACAAACCGCAAATACAGACTACCCACAGAAGCAGAATGGGAATATGCTTGTCGGGCAGGAACAAAGACTCCGTTTCATTTTGGAGAAACCATTACAACAGAATTAGCTAACTATGACGGAAAATATGTTTATGGAGCAGGGGTGGAAGGAGAGTATAGAGGTGAAACAACAGAAGTAGGAGAATTTCCGCCTAATGCCTTTGGTTTATACGATATGCACGGAAACGTCTGGGAATGGTGTGAAGATAATTGGCATGAAAACTATGAGGATGCGCCAAATGATGGCAGTGCTTGGCTATCAGGAGATAATAGTATAAAAGTAGTACACGGTGGTTCATGGATCAGCGGTCCTGGTAGCTGCCGCTCGGCGTTTCGCGACGACCTTACGCGCGTTGACCGTGACGACACTTTCGGTTTCCGTGTTGTGTGTGTCGCCCCCAAGACTACATAGCCCTCTTCTCTTTTGCCCTTTTGCCCTTTGCGCGCCCAAAATTACTATATTACATATCGTTACATAAATACTATAAATGAAGGAATTGCCAATTATTCAAAAGACTTATGATTTGATTAAATGGTATATTCCAATTTTGAATCGTTTGCCCAGAAATCATCGCTTTGCTTTAGGCGATCGCATTGTCAACAATTTATATAATTTATTAGAAGGATTGATTAGGGCGCGATATGCTAAAAACGATAAATTAACTCGTCTTTATTCACTTAATACTCAGCTAGATATTCTACGCTATCAAACCAGACTTTTATACGATTTCCAACTAATTTCAGATAAAAGATATAAATACATCAATCAACAATTAAACGGTATTGGATTCGATTTAGGAGGCTGGATTAAACAACAGCAAAAAAGATGAAACGCTATGGGAATCTTTGGCATCAGATTGTGGATTGGTCAAACCTCTTGTTAGCTTCCCGTAAAGCTCAGAGAGGTAAACGTTTCCGCGATAATGTGTTGGCTTTTAACTACAATTTAGAGCCAGAATTATTCAAGCTTCAATCCGAATTAGAATCAAAAACCTATTGTCCTGGTGCTTATAAAAGTTTCAGAATTTATGACCCTAAACCGAGATTAATTTCCGCAGCCCCCTATCGCGACAGAGTAGTGCATCATGCCTTATGTAATATTATTGTTCCTCTAATTGAAAAGTCTTTTATTACCGATACCTATGCCAATCGTGTCGGTTATGGTACTCATCGTGCGCTCAAACGTTTTATACAATTTGCTCGCTCCAGTCGCTATGTTTTACAGTGCGACATTCGTAAATATTTCCCCAGTATCGACCACGAAATTTTAAAGCAGATTATTCGCCGTAAGATTAAGTGTCAAGATACTCTTTGGTTAATCGAACTTATTATTGACGGTAGCAATCCTCAAGAACCTGTAGTGGAATATTTTCCAGGGGACGATTTATTAACACCTCTATTGCGCCGTCATGGTTTACCGATTGGCAATCTGACCAGTCAATTTTTGGCTAATCTTTATCTCAATGATTTCGACCATTTTGTCAAAGAAAAATTACGGGTAAAAAAATACCTGCGCTACGTTGATGACTTCAGTTTGTTTGGTGACGATTTCCAGTTTCTAGCCCAGGCTCGTAGAGAAATTGAACAGTATCTGGCAACTTTACGCTTAATAATTCATCCGATTAAAAGTCAGCTATTTGAAACTCGTCACGGTGCTAATTTTGTCGGCTTTCGCGTGTTACCAGAGCGGGTAAGAGTACGTAATGATAACCTAAGACGAGCCAGAAGAAGACTTAAGCAATTACAAGCCGATTATGCTCGCGGGTCAGTTACCGTAAAAGACTTAATTCAAAGGCTACAAAGTTGGTCGGCTCATCTCAATCATGGAGATACTTATCGATTGCAAGAAGATATTTTTAGCCAATACACTTTCACTCGTTTATCTTAAAAGTGGGGCAGGCAATTTAAAGCGGTGGTTCATGGAACAACAATCCTAATAACTGCCGTTCAGCGATTCGCAACAACAATACGCGCGATAACCGTAACAACAATATCGGTTTCCGTGTTGTGTGTGTCGTCCCCAGCACTCTTCTGTGCCAGAACTGGCAGATGGGAATCTGTCGGGCGTGCTTTGATAGAGTCCAGACCTGTTCCAGTGATGCTTATTGCATCCGAAAATACCTCGGAATTGGTTAGCTTAGTAAGCAGAGCTGAAACGTTAACTGATTCCACCTCATTCAGTTATTAGTGAACAATGGCCAAAATAACTATTCGGAAAAAACAGAAGCAAGCCCAGTATTTCACTGAAGAATTAGGGAGTCGAGTAGGACTAGATATGGTTCTCATCCCTGGTGGTAGTTTCTGGATGGGGACGGAAGATGAAGAAATAGAAAGACTCTGTAAAACTTATGATGAGCAATGGTTTAGAAGGGAAGGATCGCGACACAAGGTAACTGTACCAACTTTCTTTATGGGACGTTATCCCATTACTCAAGCACAATGGCGGATAGTAGCAGGTTGGGAGCAAGTAGAGAGAAAATTAGAATCTGACCCATCCGAATTTAAAGACGACTACGAAAGAATAGATAGGTGGACTAGACCAGTAGAAAATATTTCTTGGTCAGATGTCAAAGAATTTTGCGATCGCCTTTCAAAAAAAACAGGAAGAGAATACAGATTACCTACCGAGGCAGAATGGGAATATGCGTGCCGTGCAGGGAAAGATACACCATTTCACTTTGGCGAAACTATTTCTACTGAGTTGGCTAACTATAGAGGAACTGATTTGGAATATGAAGGTAAAGTTTATCCAGGGAATTATGGTCGAGGTTTAAAGGGCATCTATAGAGAACAAACAACGCCAGTAGGATATTTTAAGGTTGCTAATAATTTTGGCTTATACGATATGCACGGAAACGTCTGGGAATGGTGTGAAGATGATTGGCACGACAACTATGAAAGTGCGCCAACTGATGGCAGTGCTAGGGTTTCAGAGGATAGTAATTTTAAAGTAGTACGTGGTGGTTCATGGGACTTCAATCCTGTTAGCTGCCGCTCAGCGTTTCGCGACGACTTTTCGCGCGGTGTCCGTGACTTCGATGTCGGTTTCCGTGTTGTCTGTGTCGCCCCCAGGACTACAAGATAGCCCTTTTCTCTTTTGCCCTTTTGCACTTGGAATTTTGTATTAAAAATAATTTCTTTAAGAATATAGAAGCTGTTAATTCTTTTTTCAATTCTTGCCCTCTAACCTTTGTTTCAATCTCGTATATCGCTGCTGTTGCTTAACTTGTTTGATGGCGATTGCTTCGCAGTGGGCGGAGCCCAATCGCGCTTTGAATCTTTTTAGGTCTTTACTTCTCAGGTAATTACCAATATTTGCAATCGCTTCGGTATCGAAAGGACAACTAGACAAAACCTGATTAGAACGGCCCGTGACAATGGTAAGAAATTAGGTTTACTGGCTTAAAATAGTTAGATTTTTTTCTCTCATCGACATTGATTTTTCCTACTCGACCTTGGCATATGATGTCAAGGTTTTTTGTTGATTGATAGGTAAAGAATCCAGAGACTTCCTGTGACTTTGGTGACTTATCGGTTATTATCTACCGTTTTTGTGGTGCTCTGACTGGGATTTGGGGTGATTATGTAAATTATTATGACAAAATCAGGATATTTGGTCGAAAATAAGGAGTCTAGACTTAAGTAATAGATAGGAGATGTGGAGTCTAAAAAAAGCCTAGCTCAGGATTAGTCTAATAATTCACGATTAGTCTAACAATTAAATATTCAAACCGCTTTTTCCCAGATTTTCATCTCATGAAAGTTTTTGATGAATTAGGAAAAGCTCAATGAAACTAAATAGAAGAGAAGCGATTACATTAGGATTAACTGGAGTCGGAGGATTACTGCTTCCTTTCGATTCATCCCACTCAGCCTTAGCAGAAACTATCTCTGATTGTTCTAATTGTCTTAGAGGGGAGATCGCTCCTGCCAGTTTTCAACCAGAAGAATTGAGTCATCAAATTCCTCGTTTTCAATCTCCTTTTAAGAGACCACCGCTGCTGAAGCCTGTACGTAGTTATGAAAGTGGACAACGCCCTCTAGACTGCTACGAAATCACCATGAAAAAAGCGCAAGTGGAAATTATTCCCGGACTGAAGACAGAAATCTGGAGTTACAATGGAATATTACCAGGGCCAGTAATTAGACAAAAAGGCGGTTTTCGCGACGAAGATCGAGGTCGAGAGTCTCTAGTTCGTTTTATCAATCAATTAGGAACTAGTATCGAAGATGGAACAGAAATCCCCATCAATACGACTGTCCATTTACACGGGATGGCTTCACTACCTCAATACGACGGCTATGCAGAAGATTTAATTTGCCCTGGCCAGTTCAAAGACTATTTCTATCCCAACGATCGCGCTGCTACTATCTGGTATCACGACCATACGATTGACCGAACCTCTCGTAACGTCTATATGGGACTAGCAGGAATGTATATTGTCGAAGACGAAGAGGAACGTCAATTCAATTTACCCCAGGGAGAATACGATGTGCCGCTAATTCTCCAAGATCTAAGATTAGCCTCGGATGGTTCGCTGATTTTCAACGACCGAGGGCAAAGAAGTCTTTATGGCGATATCAGTCTAGTGAATGGTGTTCCTTGGCCTTGTATGAAAGTAGCCAGACGCAAGTATCGCTTCCGAGTACTCAATGCCTCAACGTCTCGAACCTATGATTTAGTTTTGAGTCAAAAAGAAAATCGTTTAACTGCTGGGGAGAGAATGTACGTCATTGGTAGCGATTGCGGATTACTTGATGCGCCAGTAGAACTAACATCACCATTACAAACCCTTGTAATTGCTCCAGCAGAGCGTTACGAATTTGTGCTCGATTTTTCCGAGTATGACTTAGAAACAGACCTCTACTTACGTAATCCAGGATTGATCAATAGTAGCAATATTGATTCGGATGCTCGGGTACAAACAATTATGCGCTTTCACATTGACCGTGATGAACCCGATCGGAGTTCTCTTCCTGATAAGTTGCGTGAAATTAAAAGACTCGATCCGAATCAAGCCGTCGCTACTAGAAAATTCCGCTTCGAGCGCAGCTCAACTCAATGGCTAATCAATAATAAACCTTGGAACAAAAACCGTGTCGATGCTAATCCCCAACCAGGTGCCATCGAAATTTGGGAGTTAAGCAACAATGGTGGCTGGATGCACCCAGTACATATTCACTTTGTTGATTGGCAAATTCTAGATCGCAACGGTCGAAAACCTCGTGCTTACGAACGAGGCTGGAAAGATGTTTTCCGAGTCGATCATTTCGAGACAGTCAGAGTAATTGCCGAGTTTGGTCGCCGTAATGGAGATTATCTTCAAGGTAGGTTTATGATGCACTGTCACAACCTAGTTCACGAAGACCATTCCATGATGACTCAGTTTGAAGTAGGACAAAATGGACCTGAACCTTGTTCGGCTCCACCGTTACCAATTTCGTCAATCACACCTCTATAGACTGGGTACAGGTTGGCGCGGTTAGGCGCCAACCCTCGTCTTTTAAGTTAATTTGAGACTATCCTTTTTCTCCGTACAGTTCTTCATTAAATTTTTTGATAGCATCATAATACTTTTCGTAAGGATCGCTAGGGCGAGATGAATTGTCACGAGAAGACTTAGCTTTAGGGGTTGCTTGACCTTCATTACTAGGTGTAACTTTTCTGTTATCCTCAGTTGAAGGAACAGCCCGAGTTCTTTCTATTGGATAGATCTTTTCTATGTTAGGAGATGAAGAATTATTAGTATTAGTAGATGGAACTTCTTGTGCTAAAACACTATTGAAACTAATTGAAGTAATCAGTAAAGTTATAGCAATTAACAGAAAAGCTTTTTTTCTCCATGATGTAAACATGGTTTTTTCTCCTTTGAATCTCTCTTACCAATCATCTTAACTATTTCCATAGATTCCTTACACGACAATTCATTTTTGTCTTACAAGTTATTCAAATTGAGGGAGAAAATTAATGATAATCATAATCGAGATCGCCAAAGGTGTAAATAAATAATTAATTACTTAGCTAATAAAATCTAATGACATAAGTAGGTGGGTTTAATTAATTAGAAAATGGTTTAGGTAAGTAATAGGTAATAGGTAATAGGTAATAGGTAACAAGACAATCGCGCCTGACTTCCCTAATTATCTTTTATTTTGGTTTTACATTTATTTATTTCTACCTACTTATGTTATTAGCTATTAATCTATAAATTTGCCAATAACTAATAGTAATTGTTGAAAAGGTACTTACTTGACTAACATAGTGCCGTGGGGGGAATCCGCGCTGTTAATAATAACACCAAACATTGAACAAAAAATGATGGCTGCGTCTATTAGTTTCAGGGTGTACAATTCAACTGTAAGGGTTGAGAGAGCTAGATATTGGCGATCGCAGATCGCCCTTCGGGCTATCAATGAGGGTGTACAAGACTCTATTATAGGGCTATCAATGAGGGTGTACAAGACTCTATTATACCCTGCATACGAGCGAGTATTTGGGGTATATATGATCCTTGTATACTGATATAAGTGGACTGTCTATTTTGTTTTGAAAAACGTCATCCAAGTTCTTTGTAATTTTAAA
>JAAUYG010060124.1_pt1 | contig 17600 bp, 14 predicted proteins | sample 7278091 | NCBI WGS metagenome assembly JAAUYG01 (sample SAMN14350201, study PRJNA611818) | marine sediment metagenome | isolation source: surface marine sediment (0.6m) | place: French Polynesia: Moorea | collected 2018-08
TACTGCATTGGAAGTCTGCCAATATGCCTGGAATTCTGTTGCTGCCCTGCAAGTCTGCCTATATCCCTGGAAGTTGGCTGCTGCCCTGGAAGTCTGTCGATGACCCTGGAAGACGGCTGCTGCACTTGAAGTCTGCTGATAATGTGTCTGTTATTCTGCCAACATGCCTGGAATTCTGCTGCTACCCTTGAAGTCAAAATCCCTGGAAGTCTGCCACCTCACTAGAGGTCTGCCATTGTCCAAGGAGGTCGGCTGCTGTCCTGGAAGTCCGCCAACATGCCTGGAAGTCTGCTGCCGCCCTGGAAATCTGCCAACATTCTTGGAAGTCTGCTACTGCCCTGGAAGTCCGCCAATGTCCCTGGAAGTCAGCTGCTGCCCTGGAAGTCTGCCAATATGTCTGGCAGTTGGCTGTTGCTGAAGGTCTGCCAACATGCCTGGAATTCTGCTGCTGCCCTGCAAGTTTGTCAAAATCCCTGAAAGTTGGCTGCTGCCCTGGACATCTGCCAACATTCCTGGAAGTCTGCTACTGCCCTGGAAGTCTGCTAATGTCCCTGGAAGCCAGTGCTGCCCTCGAAAGTCTGCTGATAACCCTGGAAGTTGGCTGCTGCATTGGAAGTCTGGAAGTCTGCCGATGACCCTGGAAGATGGCTCCTGCATTGGAAGTCTGCCAATGTCTCTGGAAGTCTGTTGGTGCGCTGGAAGTCTGCTAATGTCCCTGGAAGTCTGCTGCTGCTCTGGAAGTCCACCAATGTCCCTGGAAGTCAGCTGCTGCCCTGCAAGTCTGCCAATGTGTCTGGTAGTTGGCTGTTGCCTGAAAGTCCGCCAAAATGCCTGGAAGTTGGCTGTGGCCCTGGACGTCTGCTACCTCACTGGAGGTCTGTCAATGTCCCTGGAAGCCAGCTGCTGCCCTAGAGGTCTGCCATGTCCATGGATGTCTGCTGCTGCCCTGGAAGACTGCCAACCTCCCTGAGAGTCTGCTGCTACCCTGGCAGTCTGCCAATGTCCCTGGAGCTGCTGCTGCCCTGGAAGTCTGCCAACATCTCTGGAAGTCAGTTGCTGTGCTGGAAGTCTGCCAATGTCCCTGAACGTCTTCTGCTGCCTTGGAAGTCTGCCAATGTCACTGGAAGTTGGCTGCTACCCTGGAAGTTCGCCAGCATGTCTGGAAGTCTGCTGCTGCCCTGGAGGTCTGCCGATGACCCTGGAAGTCGGCTGCTTTCATTGGAAGTGTGCCAATGTCCCTGGAAGTTGACTGCTACCCTGGAAGTCCACCAACATCCCTGGAAGTTTGCTGCTGCCCTGGAAATTTGTTAACATCCCTGGAAGTAAGTTGCTGCCCTGGACGGCTGCCAAAGTCCCTGGAAGTCAGCTGCTGCCCTAGAAGTCTGCCAACATCCCTGGAAGCCAGCTGCTGCCTCTGGAGGTCTACTGCTGCCTCTAGCAGCCTGCCAATGACCTTGGAAGTCTACTGTTGTGTCTGGAAGTTCGCCAATGACCCTGGAAGTCTGCTATTGCCTCTGGAATTTTTCCAATTATCCTGGAAGACTGGTACTGCTCTGGAAGTCCGCCAATGACCCTGGAAGACTACTGCTGCCTCTGGAGGTCCACCAATGACCCTGAAAGTCTGCTGCTGCCTCTGGAAGTCCGCTAATGACCCTGGAACTCTACTGCTGCCTCTGGAAGTCTGCCAATGACCCTGAAAGACTGATGCTGCTTCTGAAGTTGGTCAATGATCCTGGAAGACTGATGCTGCTCTGGAAGTCTGCCAATGACCCTGGAAGGTTGATGCTGCTCTGGAAGTCCTCCAATTACCCTGAAAGACTGGTGCTGCATTGGAAGTCCTCCAATGACCCTGGGAAACTATTGCTGCTGTGGATGTCTGCTAATGCTGCTGTGTATATCCCAGAAAGTCTGCAAATTGTATTCACTTGAAGTCTGACAAAGGCCCTGGAACTCTGTCAACAGCTGAAAGTCTGCTGCTGCAACTAGAAGCCTGCTGCTGCCTCTGGAAGTTTGGTTATTGATGTCCTGTAAAAATCTGTCTGTCACCTGGATATTAGGCTGTCCTGACTCATTAAAAGCAGATATGATATGGAACAATATTGGTTTTAGGTTCCTTTTCTGCATAAATGAAGGACTCCTTAAACTGGGCCAAGCAGCATGGGAGCTATGCAGGTAAAGGTGTTAGGATGAGTGTGCCCCAGAGTGGATTGGAAGTCGAGGCCCATTCTGATGCGGAACATCTTGCCTCCCAGGTAATGTGCTTCTTTCTAGAGAAGTGGAAATACAAACAATAAAACAATACAAACATTGACATCACAAATACCCAAATAATTTTCTGTTGGCTTCAAAATACCTTAGTAATTTACTAAAGTACGATTAAAGGAAAATGATTCTGCTTCGCATGCCAACTGCCGTCACATAGGTGTCCGTTATTGCATGATGTCCGTGGTCCATTTGTAGAATGCCTTTAAAGCAGATTGGCTGTAGTAATTCATCTGTAACGAGTGTCTTAAGTAGATTTGTAATGGGTTTCTTTAAAATTAGATGGGTAATCATAATTAGTCTGGAATAGTGTTTTTAAAGTAAAGTGGTGCTTAGTGCGCACCAAATGTATTTCCCAGTGCCTGTTATATTCATGTAAAAATTTTAACCTAAACTTTTAACCAGGCAGGGGAATATGAAAAATATAGTAGTATATCTTATACTTAGGCTTGCATCATACTTGTGAAATGGGGGCAATATAATTGTTATTATTGAAAGATTGATGGTTGCATAGGTGCTTTCATGCTTATATGGTGAACAAGACTGATAGAAGCAAAATAAATAATTTTAAGTAAACTATTAGCAAAGTAAATAATTTGCAGGGACAGATTCCCTGTAACATGCACCTTACTGGTAGATGGGGGGGGGGGGGGGATATTCACTATGTGCCATAGCCAATGTATGTGATATGCAATGCTACTATAGTAGTCAAACAGCCAGTGTATGTGACATGAGATCGACACTTGTCAGCCACTGTATGTCATATGGGATGACACTTGTTTCATTTTAGGCTCTTTTTGTACACATGATCGCTGACTAAACTCGCCTAAGCAGCATGCAACCATTAATTAGTCAAAAATTAATGCCCGAGAACTTCGGATCTATTGAAGGAAACTGAGCCACTATATGACACTTGATCTAGTCAAATCAACCACTGTATGTGACATTTGGGATGCCACCACCCTGATGAGTCACTGTAAGTGACGTGGGATGACACTTTGTCAGATAAACCACCAGTATATGACTATTTGTCAGATCAGTTGCTGTATGTGACATGGGGTGATATATTTTTTCAGATCAGTCACTGTATGTGACATGGGATGACACTTGTCAGATAAGCCACCATATATGACACTTGTCAGATCAGTCGCTGTATGTGACATGGGATGGTGCTAGGCAATGAGATGTTTAGTTTTAATTGTCCCCTTAATCCTCTGCAAACAGTGGCTGGCTAATCTGGGCTAAAATAAGATGAAAGTGCACACTGCTCTGGGCTGGATTCGAACTTGCAACCCTTTTATGTAAAGCTGAGCAGCTTATTGTCACTTGGTCAAAGCATCACTATGACCCCAATCAAAGTAAGTCATATATGACATGGAATGACACTATAATAAGTCTGATCAGTCACTAGAGTGAAAAATCGGTCAGTATATAGTATAACTGAGGCTGTTGCTCAAGTAGTGAAACGGGTCTGTTATTTGTATAAAAAGTATTGAAAAGGTACTTGGGATCTCATTTGGGTGCCATTTTGGGCAAATTTAATTGACATGTATCTCCAAAACTGTATATGGGGTATATTAAGTGTATCTTCAGGTCTGATGCGCCAAGTGGTCAAGCCTACTATTGAATCTCTTTGGATTCTGCTAATTTGAAAGTGTTCATTTTGCATTTAGTATTAGTCTTAGACAATCAGCCTCCCCCCCCCCTTCATCCAAAAATAACTAACTGTAGGCAGCAACTCCAGATAGTTACATGTAAGTACAAATTCCAAGCAATGCAGAAACAAGTCAACGCAACTGACAGTAAGTTGAACTTCATGAAGCCTGAGGAATAAACTCCAGCTAATGTGGTGCAAATCCAGGCAGCTCAACACAAGGTCTAGGTAAGTATAGGAACCAACTAAAGACAACTAAAGTACAACCAAGGACCAAGTCCAAGCAATTAGGGAGCAACTGCAGGCAATAGGATTGGTACCAAATCCAGGCAGCCTAGCACATCCATACAACCAGCCAGTTAACAGGTTAACCCCAGGGTAAATCCGGTACCATATAACTGGACAACACAACACCAATTCCAGGAAATTCTGCAGCAATTCCAGGCAACCCAATCCCAAATCAAAGGAACCTGAGGAACTCACTTCAGGCAACTGAGAACCAACTAAATCAAGGAAACTCTGCAACCAGACAGTAACCACTGGGGAATAAGGTACGAGGTCTGGGCCAATCAACACCAATCGTGGGCAACTCCTCACCAATTCAAGGCAACCGTGTACCAGGTCCAGGCAACCTACCAGTAATTTCCACTCAAAGCAACCAGGAACCAACTTCAGAAAACCAGTAACCAACTAACCTGTATGGTGCCAAATCCAGGGAACTCGATGGAAATTGCCAGGCAATAAGGCAACAACTCCGCTGCCAGCTCCAGGGTATCAAATACCAGCTTCATTTAACCCCATACCCAGCTCCATTTAACTCTGAGTTGCAACTTTGTGGAACAAAAGCCAACTCCAGCAACCAAGGACCAACTCGGGGCTGCGAGCCATGCAGGCATGCAAAGACTCTGAATAACCAGCTGCCAACTCCAGACAACAAAGCACCCAGAATAGAAAAATGGCTAAAAAACTCCATGCCAAGCCAACTCTTGGCAAACCAATGCAAATGAAGGAAATCCAGTGTCAACTACAGGCTACCAGAGGCAGCTACAGAGAAATCCAACCAGCAGAATGTGTATCAACTCCAGGCAACCAGGCAGCAATCCAAAAGGGTCGGGCAGTAACTCCAAGGAGCCTGAGGAAATCACCCGCAAGCAACCGTTCAGGTATCAATTACAGGAAAACAGGCACCAACTCCAAGGAACCAAGCACTAACTCCAGAACCTGAGATTGACCGGCACAATGTTGTGACACATGACACTATGGACAGGAGCCTTTGGATACTAACCACAGAACTTTTCAGCTTGGCTGTGGCAGTAAAGACCATTAATTAGGACCATTCAGCAATAACTCTGGGACCAGAGATTGAGTTTCGCAGTGCAAAGTAGAATAACTTGATAAGTATAAGCCCTGCACCCTGAGATTGATGGCCTCTCTGCAGACCTGGACTGATTCGATTGCCGGCATTGCTGAGACCCGTTCTCCACAAACACGAATTGGCTTAAAATACACCAAGCAACTGTTAAATGTAAGTCTTAAGACGTGATATAAAGATGAGTGATATAATTATGTAATTTTACAAGGTCAAATTTTGTTCAAGTTGTCAGATGTAACATTTTGCAACAATGCTGTTGTAAGGTATATTTGTTTTACAGTGTAATGCAGATTGTTGCTTTTGAATAACTTTCTTCATTTGACCACATTTTACCCGAGTCGAAAATATGAACCATAACTCATTGCATTGCAGACAGTCAAGAGCTATATATATGTGATGTTGACCTATATATGTATGTACGGTAATGTATATTTGGCAGAAATTATATGTTACAATTTCTGGTATCCAGTCAATTCTTGCGTCTGCAAGAAGCTGAGAATGTAACTGGAGCATTTTTTTATTAAAATCACAATATTGCATATACAGTAAGAAATTATTCAATATAAATTTACAGTGGTCCCTCTATTTTAAGACCACCTGTATGGTACCATGGCCATGTGGTCTTATATTAGGGGTTTTCTCATAATAAAGGTTCAGTGTGTATGAAATCACACTTTCTAACCAAAATATCTGATCTTATGATTAAACTTGTCTTAAAATAAAGAGTTGTAAAATAGTGGGAACGCTGTAAAACTCAAATATACCAATCATTTTATCTCCTGCCACTTATCTCTGTACACATGCAAATACATGTAAAACTCATTTCAGGACAATCTATTTCGGGATTAACCAGAACCACCGACATGCTGGCATAACTACATGAACTAACTGGCACCTTGTGGAACTCCTACAGCTCGTGACTTTTGACCACCGACCAGATAAGTACCAGTTGTTACATGAACAACAATGTCACTGCTGGGTCAGCGGAAAACCCTGCCCGCCAACAAACTCTCATCTTTCAAGGTCACTGAAGCTCAAATGTAACTGTGCCATTAGACTCCCAATATATGATTTCCTATTCATGTTTAATAACATAGGGCCTAACTAGGCTCCTTTATGAGATATAAGGCTTAAAATCAGGTGACCTTGACTTTGACCTTCCAAGATCACTCAAGGTCAAATGTGGCATTGCCATTGGGCTCCCCACTCCCCATATATGGTTTCCTATTAATGTTTAACAGCAACATCAGGCCTAACTAGGTTCCTTTATGGGATATAGGCCTCAAAATCTGGTTGACCTTGACTTTGACCTTTCAAGATCACTCAAGGCCAAATGTGACTGTGCCATTGTACTCCCCATATATGATTTTCTGTTAGTGTTTAATTGTAACATAGGGCCGAACTCGGCTCCTTTCGAGTTAAAGGCTTTGACATTTTACAACATGTTTTAGTGACCTTGACTTTGCCCTTTCAAGGTCACCCAAGGTCAAATGTGACAGTGCCATTGAACTCCCCATGTATGGTTTCCTAGTAATGGTTATTGTAAAATATGGCCTAACATGGCTCTACTGCAAAATATAAGACTTCAAATATGAGAGACCTTGAGTTTGACCCTTTAAAGTCTCTCAAGGTCAAATCTAATGGTGCAGTTGGACTCACCATATATGACTTCCTATTAGTGCCTAACAGTAACTACATGTCTAACTCACACCATTTAGGAGTTATAGCCTCTCGAAATTTTTCTGCTATTTCATCGTTATGCCCAAAAATTTTGCTCCATAATGCTATTCAAGTAATGAATGCAATCTCAAACCTGGAATTAGTATGTGATATGTACAACCACAGCAATGAAAACAGAATGGAAGTATGCAGTTTCCAAAATATGTTTGTTACATGCATCTTGTATTTAATGTAAAGGTATCTGTAACAGATGTGTCATATAGACAATATGTGTATGTATGGCAATCAATCTAGAAGTGTTTTATGGAAAAGCAATACAATATTGCTTTTGTGTGGCTATTGTGCAAAATTCAAATGTACATACATGCATAGTAATTAAATTGCAATATACTGATGTAAGGAATACCTTAGTCACCTACAGTAATATACATACATGGCCAGTACGCAGTTGTAACATTGACTGTCAAAGTTTTGTCGATCAGTGCTTTAAATGTTATGCTGGCTGGCAAGTGATTGCTTTGCCATGCCCTACAGCATTGAGTTAATTATATGAGTGCACCCTTGTCAAATATTACAGAATGTGATATGAAAGAAATAATGGTATAAGCGTTGTACCTGTGTTAGAAAAAGTGGAGGAAGTCCAACAATGTGGACCAGCAGAGATTCACTATACAGTAGTTGATAAAAGAACAGACATGTATATAATGTAACCAGTAAGTGTAGTTAGTATTAACCTGTATATGCCACTTAAGTCCTTTTTAAGCCTGCAGTAAAGATTAAGCAACAGCAGAAATAAGAAAGACCACTGGGACACTAAGAACACCTTGCCCACCAACCCAGCTTAGCCTAATGCAAAAGGTAGCTTAACAACATTATTATTGTCCAACGTGATTCTTTGATGAGACATAAGCCTTTAAAATGATGAATGACATTGATGTTGACCTTTCAAGGTCGCTCAAAGTCAAACCCATAGGTGCAATTGAACTTTCCATATGTAACTTTTTATTAATGTCTAATAGTATGTGCTAAATGTGCTCTTTTGCAAGATATGAGGGCTCAAAATATCAAAATCTTGAATTGGACTTTCAAGATCACTCAGATGTAATGGTGCAGTTTAACTCCCCATCTGTGACTTCCTATTATTTCTTAATAGTATTACCACATCTCAGTCTTTCACATTTAGTTACTACAGCCATTTGAACCTTTTCACCCTTATATTTCTTAACTGGGCCAATTAGTTTCAGACTACCCATTCCCACCTTTATGCCAGAAAGATTTTTTTTTTCAAAATTTAATCATTTCTTTTTGTGTCCGAGGAAAGTCCCCCCAGTGCCCAGCACAAATGAATAATAATATTTCATACCGGTAATCTTGTTTTGATCCTGGAAATAATGTTTTTGAAGGTGCAACATCACCATGCAGCCATAAAAATGCTACATGTATTGATGGCCAAAGGCTTGGGAAGAGTTTAATTTAAGCCTGCCTCTGGTACAACATAATGTCTTCTTAACAAATAAGACCAAACCGTCCTCTATATTCAAAAACTTTTTTCTAGTGAGTATTTAAGGGAATATCAGTACTTTTGTCAATGAGTTGAGTGAAAATAATAACTGTATCCCATATGCTGGCTTTCGTTTTGCCATTGAATTCAGGGAGGTTGATTGGTCTTCTGCATCGGCTGAAAATGAGTTGGTTTTTCATTAGTCCCTTGAAGGTTGTTTCTTTCCAGGATTTTGTTGTATGTCCCTTTTTCCCTGTCATTTGTTGGTTGGTTCGTTTTTAGGTAGGGGCAGGGTCAGGTATTTATTTATTATTTTTTTATTTAGTTTTTTTGGGGGGTGGACCATCTAGACTTAGATTATTGTCAACACTTGTGAAACCAATGGTGAAAGGAAAGCTGAACATTTGGGATACAGTCAATATTTACCAACACACTGAATTTCAAAGGATTTATTTCAAAACTTTTTTGTTTTTTTAAGTAATTGCTTCAATTCTAGCATATAGCTGAGACAAACCACCCTATTTAACTAACATCTTTGTGTGATGTGGCTGAGACCCAAACCACAGCCTGCACACCATTAACTCTCTTCACTCATGTACAAATGCGTGCTACTACCAGCACAATCATAACGTCACCCCCTCTCCATTATAGTCTATGTGTGTGTCATAGATTAATGATCAAAACTGAACCCCAACCTCCCACCCCATGTTACCGCAGATGTTTCCTTGAGGACTACATGCATCAGCTACATGTAGCTAAGTTTTCTAGGCCAGTCAGTGGCACGAGTGAAGCCCAATTCCAAATCAGCATTTTAGTTAAAACGACGAACCATGGTCACTTCATTGGTGTTAAGAAGGTGCAATAGCACGTTTTACACACCTTTGGTTATAAAAGGGACTTAACTATATACAGATTAAAACTCGCTATACTGATTTTCAAGCTAGGGATTTTAAACCTATGATTGTTTAAATACCGGTAATATTGATGAAGTGCCATTATTTGTATCAGCCATTCTTAATATGGCAATTTGGGTAAAGCACCTTTCACTTCTGGTGCAGTTCCTTTGGTTAATTGTATAAAGAGAGAACAAATTGGAAATCCTGTTGAGTGGATTTTGGTAATATTGTGAATATGCTGTACATGTATTGAAAGTCTTCAACCTTTTGTTTTTTAAAGATTGAAAGATATGGAAGTAACAATTTTGATAGTAGTTCTTTTAGAGTGCTGAATGAAAATATGGAATTCTTATATAGCCATTGAGTAGTAAATTTTTCACATTTGTCAACGAATGGGGATGTTCTTCCCTCTTTTCTGCTGTGTATAAATGTAGCTGAGTATTAACAGATTGAAAGAATAGAGTAGTTATGAATAATTTGGCTAGATTGCAGGTCTTGTTAGCAATTTGAAATGTTAAAATCACACATTACCTTAAATGATGTGAATTTGATATTGTACATGTAATTACAAGACTGAAAACTGAACAAGTGTATTTGCAACATGTAATGAATTTACTTTGTTATGCATGTCATCTCAAATGACCAGTGGCTCAACTCTATTTCTACCTAAGGTACTAGGTCCTAGCTATGCTGATTTCAGATATGTACATGCATATTAGCTGTAGCCAGTTATGAATTAGACAATATGAATGATTATATAGCTATTGACTATTCATGTACTTTATATGATTTGTATCAAATATTAGGACAAATTATAGACACTTAATTATGCCAAAAGTGGAGATGCTAAAATACTACTTAAATATTAAAAGAACATAAGCATAAAGGGAGGTAAAGTTGGGGAAGTGGTAGGACAAATTTTATCTTCAAATAACATATTTAAGAAGGACTTTTAATCATCATATCTGTGCTTTTGGCTAAGAATATTGGTTTCAATTTATTCTGGCATGTATGCCTAAATGCCTACCTTCTAATGCAATGATATTGAAGATTTCAGGATGATTACAAATGTACTGCAATGTCACCTGAATATTGACTGTCAACAACCATATACCGGTATGTATGAGGCATATGCATATGTTCTTTACACAGTCGTATATGCATAAGTTCATTACACAGTGGTGTATGCATATATAAGACAGAAGTATAGTATATATAGTATATATAGTAATATGGTATAGAATATAAAAAATTGAGTATTGTATTATTATTATATCACCATGCATGACATTTCTCTAGTATTTCCAGCAGTTAAAATTGTATAAAACATGAATAACTTCACCAAATTAAACATTTACTCAGTTTGGAAATGTTAATATTAACTATAAAATATACACTTTCTTGTAGAATGTATAGCTTACATGTATGTCATTACAAATATGCTGCACTAACGTGCATGTAAAAATGAGCAGCATATTACATTTGGAAATGCCTTCATATTCGTTATCTGAACCTTCTTGTTCTATGTTAGATTGTATGATATTAATAAATATTTCTATTACTGCACCCACCCAGCAGTAAGAGAAGCATTTATATGTATAATACACCCTAACATAAATATGTAACTAGATTCCCTGTGAATAATTTAATGAAAAAGATTTATTGTTCTGAGAGGTATGCAGAAATTGAATTATTGTAGTGTTGTTGCCTACTATTTTTAGGAGTGTACATGTACATGTCCAACTTGCCTGATATGACCTGGTATGACATGAAGAATGACAGACCATAATACCCCGAGTCATTGGAATGCAGCATTGGACAATATGGTTGCCATAATGGAGCCACACAATGTGTGTGTATGTATGTGAATGAAGTTTTTGAAATGTTTTGAAATGTTTCTTCGCAAACACTTTAATGTAATAAGTAAACATTTTCTCAGTGCATTTCTTAGCAATATAACAAATACAAATACTGTATACATGTGTATTGTATATTTGCTAATAAGCCTACTTGCACTTGTTGCAGTATATAGAAATACAGTTAATTATGATGATATATCAATTGCCAGGTATTTTCTGATGAAATATTCATTTGTTTCCATTTTAGGAGTGTACATGTACATATACATACTCAACTGGCCTGGTGATGAGAAGAATGACTGAGCTATTGGAATGCAGGATTGAACAATATAATGGTCATAATGGAGCCATACAACATCTGTGTACCGGTATGCATGGGAATGAAAAAGTATAGATGGATTTACATCTGAAGTTTATGTATATTTAGGGACAGATCATTTGATATCCAAGGGAAAAGTGGGTACAACTCAAAAGAGAATTCCTGCCTTACCTTTAAATCCCAAAAAATAAAAAAATAAAATTCTGGATCGAATTTGTGCCTTTATTTCCCCCCTCGCCCCTCCCACTCCTTGCAAAAATGACAAATTTATGAAAGAAGTCATAACCCGGAAACAGTCTTTCCCCCCATAGGAAAATAAATCTTTCCTTCAGAGCAAAAACATTCCTCTTCATTCCCCCAAAAAGTCATTCACCATTTCTCTGCTGGTGGGAGGGGGGGGGGGCATAAGAAATGGTCCACACCTAATTCCTCTGTCATAGTTTTTGTCACTGACATATTCCACTCAGCACAATCACTGTCAGTAATAATTACCAGTATACGTATGTGCTTTGTTTAATTTCAGTAATCTAATTCTCCTGTGATTGTGCATCACCACCCGGGACATTCACTTTTATATCCCATGGAGTATATACTGTTACATGTGTCATTCACCTGTACCTGGCCCATATATGATCTGCTCTCTGCTGTGCCCTGGAGTATCTGCTTCTGCTCTGGCCTGGAGTATCTCCTTCTGCTCTGCCATGGAGTATCTGCTTCTGCTCTGCCCTGGAGTATCTGCTCTCTGCTGTGCCCTGGAGTATCTTCTTCTGCTCTGCCCTGGAGAATCTGCTTCTGCTCTGCCCTGGAGTATATTATATCTCCTTCTGCTGTGCCCTGGAATATCTGCTTCTGCCGTGCCCTGGAGTATCTGCTTCTGCTGTGCCCAGGGGTATCTGCTTCTGCTGTGCCCTGGAGTATCTGCTTCTGCTGTGCCCTGGAGTATCTGCTTTCGGCTCTGCCATTGAGTATCTCCTTCTGCTGTGCCCTGGAGTATCTGCTTCTGCTGTGACAGCAGATACTAAGGAGGAGGAGGAGAAGATCCTGTATTAGCTGTGCCCTAGCTGGAATATCTGTCTGCTGACACTGCCATAGATATGTGTGCAATATATTCATTAGATTTTATTGTTATAATTTCTGGTAAAGAAGCAATTCTTGTAATAAATTTCTCACAAAAAAATCTCCATCTGCAAGAATCTTAGAATGTTACTGGCAAACTTATGATATTGTATATGCAGCAGATAACTAATGTTATATATATATATCCAACAATAAATATAAACCTAAGGTAAAGCATCGATTGGTACACATGTGAATACATGTAAGACTGACTTTAGGACAATCTTTTGCAAGGATGGGAAGATCTGGAAGCCTGATATATTGATACAACCAACTGATGCCATGTGGATCTTATGCATCTCATCGCTTGTGTCCTCTCAACCAGATGAGTACATGTACCAGTTATATGGATGATTGAACTGTGGATGGTACTGTTCTACATACCAGAGAGAAGAAGGCAGGTGTAACAGTTACTGTGGGTGGCTTTAGCTACAGAACACCATGCATTCACATAATGAATACTGTTTCAAACAAAATTTATTCCCATCAATGGCATAACGAGGTGATGAGAGATGAACATGAATCCAGGCAACCAGGTTCACCAGACAAGCATGAAACAAAGTCCTGTGATCCAGAACATGAATCCAGGCAACCAGGAGCCTTCTCCAGACAACTATCATGGAACCAAGTAAGGGAATACATAATATTATGTACCAGTAATGTAAAATTTCAATTTTTGCTGTGTAGTAAACTCTTGAACAACACAAGTGTTTCTGGAAATTTCATTTTAATATATTTGAAGTATCTACATGTAATAGTGGAAATTTAAATCTGTGTGTTTTGGCATTAAAATTAATTTAAAACTTAGTACATGTACTGTCTGTACCAGTGCAGGTAAATGTATGTAAAGCTAATACTTGTATGTCTTGTAAGTGTACTAATACTGGGTAATGTACAAATAGTTTATCATAACTTTGCAGTATCCCCAGCTTTCTTCAACATGCATGAATACAAGGATTGCTTTGTCCTGAAGACTGGTGTCTCAGCAGCTTTGGAACTGCCATTCACGGCTTGCCCACAGCCAAAAGTCACATGGGCCTTCAAAAGCGGATGCCTTCCAGCTCAATGATTCCATGAAGACACCATAAACAACACTACGTCATTGACACTGAGCATAGTCCAGAAAACTGACCAGGGAGAGTTCTCATGCAAGTTTGAGAATCCGTATGTTCAGGTGGGCCTCTGAGCATCAAGTTTGTTACTTTATAGGGAAGTGTGTACGGGGGTTTCCTATCGGGGAGTTTTCTTGAAAATATTATAGCATGCTTTATTAGACAATTTCCATGCTATTAATATGTTAGGGAATTAAAGTACTCTCATAATGCATGAAATTTGGAGGTTTTTTAGCCTAGAAAGTACCAGTGTGTACATGTATATGTCAAAGGGATATCTTGCATATAGTGATGTGAAGAAATCGGTGGCAATGACAAGACTGGTGTGATATCATAAGTCTTTTGCCATCTTCATAATGTTGAGATTTTTTGCAACTGTTTACCTCCAGACAAACCAGGACCACAATTAAGTCCGTCTCAAGCCAGTTGAGGTCACAGGATGCAATCATCCTGAAGTTGGCCGAGATTGAAACATATCAGATGGAGGCTCTGACATCACAGGCTGTGTCATCGAGGTACACGAGGCCATTCACCATGTGTGGAGTAAGGCAGGTTTTATAGATGCCACAGACAAGCAGTTCACTGTGTCGCCCCTAATGGCAGGAGAGAAGTACTTGTTCTGTGTGGCTGCAGATCAAAAACTCAGTTGGCAGTGGAGACTTTGAGGAGATGATGCAAGCTGCAGTGGCCAAGGGCCAACATGGTAAGAAGTGTAACTTAGTAGAATCTAACAAATAAGAACAAAAGAGAAAGCTAGACTATGGAGAAAATCGAACGTCCTCATCAGAGGCATGACTACATAATGCAACTCTATTGGTTCCTTTTTAAGAATCTACCAATAACCACTGAACTACCAAAAAAACAACAACTTCTAATTATCCGATATATTTAACACAATAGTACTGGTACACTTTATATGATGTCATGGAGACCCTAAGTTTTAAATGATAGTGTAGCTATAAGTCATTGAATGGATGGGTCACTGCAGTGTCAGAGATATGATAGATACTTTATGTAGTTAGGAAGATACTTATGTGGGACTGTTTCCAATCAAAAGATGTGCCTGGGTCACCATTAATGCCTGACATCTCCGAGGTAAATCTGCTGCAGCAAGAAGGCCGACGAGTACAGGGCTATGCAGACAGTCACAACACCAAGCATTTCTACAACGCCCTGAAGACTGTGTATTGACCCCAGTCCTCTGGCTCCTCCCCTCTCCTCACTGCAGATGGAACGCAGCTGCTAACCGAGAAGAAGCAGATCCTGGAGAGGTGGGATGACCACTTCAGCCAGGTACTGAACCGTCCAGCCGAGATCAATGACAAGGCCATCGCTAGCCTACCCCAAGAGGAGACCAACAGGGACCACGACAACCTTCCCACTGAAGACGAAGTCAGAAAAGCGCCAGGACCAGATGCCCTCCCTGCGGAAATATACAAAGCAGTGATGCAGAAACTAACAGAGCTCTTCCAGACCATGTGGAGTGAAAGACAGTGAAGGTCCTGCAACAGCTGACAGATGCCACCTTTGTCCACATCTACAACAGGAAAGGTAACTGCCAATCCTGCGACAACCGTCGAGGTATATCTCTCCTGTCCATTGCTGGGAAGATCCTCGCCCATGTTCTACTCAACTGCCTCCTTCAGCATCTTGAGCAGGGTCTCCTCCCTGACAGTCAGTGTGGCTTTCGTGCAGGACGCAGAACAGCAGACATGATATTTGCTGCACGCCAACTCCAGGAAAGATGCCAAGAGCAGCACACGGACCTTTTCTTGACCTTCGTCGATCTGACGAAACATGGTCAGCATGGTCAACATATAGTCAACATGGTCAACATGGTCAGCAGGGAAGGCTTGTGGAAAATCATGGAAAAGTTTGGCTGCCCGAGTTCATCAAGTTCATCACGATCGTCCGGCAGCTCCATGACGGCATGATGGTGAAGGTACTGGATGATGGAGACGAGTCAGAAGCCTTCCCAGTGACAAACGGCGTTAAGCAAGTGTGTTCTTGCCCCAAGTCTGATCAGTATGGTCTTTTCACCCATGCTGACAGATGCCTTCCGTGATTGCCAGGATGGGCTACACAATAGGTTCAGGGCTGATGGTGGACTGTTCAACCTCAGGCGCCTGAAAGCTGTCACCAAGGTGAAGGAGACCGTCGTCAGAGAACTTTTGATTGCTGACAACTGTGCCCTCAGTGCCAGCACAGAGCAGAAGAAACACTACAAAGACTGCATCAAAGCTTCCCTCCAGGACCTGAACATCAACATTAGCAATTGGGAGCAGCTCGGTACCAACCGCACAGCATGGCATAGCAAAATATTTACAGGTGTCCGTGCCGCTGAGAAGTGACGCACTGCTGAGGTGCAGCAGAAACGTGTGGTGGACAAAGCCCATGCTGCCGCCCCCTCCACTACAGCCCCCGCCCACATTTGCCCAATGTGTGGGCGAGCCTTCCAGGCCCGTATGGGCCTCTCTAGTCATCTTCGGACCCACAGCCACAGACCATCCACTTGGCCTGTAGTCATGGTCATCGTCGACCCCGACGGACGAACAACAACATCAAATCTGCTGCTGCCTCTGGTGGAGGTTTGCTTCTGCACCTGGAAGTCTGATACTGCCCCTGAAATTCTGATGCGGCCCTGAGAAATGTGATGCGGCCCTAGGAAGTCTGATGCTGCCCCAGGAAATCTGATGCTACTTCTGGAAATCAGCTGCCCCAGGAAGTCTGATTGTGCCCCACGAAACTGATTCTAGCGTAGGAAGTGTGATGCTGCCCTGAAATTTGATGCTGCTCCTTGAAATCTGCGGCTGCCCTAAGAAATCTGATGCTGCCCTAGACATCTGACCCTGGAATCTGATGCTGCCCCTGGAAGTTTGGTAACTGACCTGGAAGTCTGATACTGCCCCGGGACAGGAAGTTTGGCAATCCCGCTGGAAGCCTTAATTACCACTATTTATATATCTGAAAGTCTGTCTCTGAAACCCTGTATGTTTAACCTCCTGCTTACTCTCTCATGGTTAAAAATAGTGACCCTGCTATATAGCAGTCACACCATTTCTTACAATGCTGTAATTGCACATCAGAGGTTTCTAGGCTAGGATAATGATCACAGGAATGGAATCTCTTCATATTCCATCACACAAATGTCCAAAAATGAATAGAACAAGAAAGACCACTGGTACAGGGGAAAACCCTGCTGTATACAATTTCTCTTATGTGACCTTGAGATTGATATACTAATGACCATATGCAGATTTCCTACCTCTAAATATGTAAGTGACTCTGACTTTGACCTTTCATGGTCACTTGAGGACAAATATTATGGTGCCATTGGACTGTGGTCCATATATGATTTCCTATTAGAGTTTAATAGAAAACATACATGCACGTCCAAAGTTGCCTCCTTTACGAGATAGGACTTCAAAATCTCACTGGCCTTGAATTTGACCTTTTGAGGTTATTCTTCCCATTAGTAGTATATAATTAATGTATAATAGTATAATGTATAATACTAACCATAAATTTATCTGTCACCAATTGGCTGTTACAGACACTCATAATTTTTTTCTCCCATCTCTTATCATTAGGCAAAAAAAAAAAAAAAAAACAGTCACCGTTATCCTGAGATGTTATTTCTCAAAATCTAAATAATTTTTTCCCTGAGTTAGAAGGAAGGCTGTGGCCAGGGACGGGGTCAATTCCGGAATTGGAATTGGAATTGAAATTGGTCATTTTGGAATTGGAATTGCTCATCTTGAAATTGGAATTGATCATGCTCAATGTGCCATTTCATAATGTACTGGTACTAACAGCTTGAATGACAGGA
>JAAUYG010127938.1_pt1 | contig 17590 bp, 22 predicted proteins | sample 7278091 | NCBI WGS metagenome assembly JAAUYG01 (sample SAMN14350201, study PRJNA611818) | marine sediment metagenome | isolation source: surface marine sediment (0.6m) | place: French Polynesia: Moorea | collected 2018-08
ACGAGGATTGCCGGGCGTGGACGGACAGCCAGGCGGACCTGGTGGCCCCGGCCCAGCAGGCCCCGCGGGACAGCGCGGACCTCCCGGGGAGAGCGGGCAGCAGGGCTCGCCGGGACTGCCGGGTCCCTCGGGACAGCGCGGCACACCCGGGGAGCGAGGACCCGCCGGGGAGGCCGGACCTCCCGGACCCGCTGGAGAGCGTGGAGGCGCCGGACCGGCCGGTAAGTTGCTGCTTCTAGTTCTCTAAACCATCAGTCTTCAGCACTAGAACCCCATCCGCTTATTTCAGAACTATCCCCACTCCCATTTCAGAACTCAAGGTTCCCTCTGATCTGGGAAATCGGTTTTCAGCTTCAACTTTCTGCTTTGTCCGAGGACGTGTTCCCTTTGCCCTCTTTCTGTGTGGACCGAAGAACCTGAAGCGCATTGCAATTCAATCATCAAAAATTGCTCTCGAGTGTTTTGTTTTCCTGACAACTGGATGTGGAAAACCCAACCTGACTTTCCGGTCAGGGAAAAGTCACAGAAATTTTGAAAATGGTCCAGGAAAGTCAGTCCAAGAAAATGATTTTTTTTTTGCAAAATTGGTATTGATAGCAGAAATGAAAAAAAAATCTAATTTGAAGCTCCTGTATTTTCCCACTTTTGAATTTCAACAAGTCGCTCCCCACTTGGTCACTCTTTTCCAGAATGAGTTTTCCCTATTTTAAATTTACCCCAAAAAAGCGATCAGTCTTGAGCTCTCCACAAAATCATTTCCGATTTTGTCCAATGCCTGCTGAAAATCCTCGATCGTGTGCTTGTAGTTTATGGCACAGTTTTGGTTGCCTTAGCCACTTCGAACGCCAAACTTAACAAATTAAAGGAATCTGAAAAATATCGTTTCCATACCCTGTGATCTTTCTTGCTACAAATTCCACTGTCTTGCGTGAAGAAGTTCCTTTGCAACTGTTTGATAACCAATAAAAAGAACAGCTGTGGATTTTGTCCACAAATCTATGAACTGATTCCTTGGTTACATTTTCGCCACAGCATGTCCGCGGTGGTTATTTTATTGGCTTTTAAGACTTAATAGGCACAAATCAAGATTTTTCGCTTCGTATTTCCCTGCATTGCGTCCCTCTGCCAACAGTCCTGCTGAATTGTTTTGAATCTGTTTTGTCTCGAACTTTTATCAGTTTCTCTTTCTGATCACATTCCTGCGAATTTGAAGTTGTGTGGAGTTGGCTAACAAATGCCTTCATCTGGTTGTCAGGAACCCCTGGACAGCGAGGCAGTGCAGGACCACGAGGAGAACCTGGTTTGGCGGGACCACCTGGACAGCGCGGAGAGGCTGGACCCCAGGGCCCACAGGGTGCACCTGGGCCTGACGGACAACCCGGGTCGCAGGGAGGTACCGGTGGACCCGGTGCAGCCGGCCCTGCTGGCCCCTCGGGACAACCAGGACCCCGGGGTGAGCCTGGGTTGGCTGGACCGGGTGGAGCCCCTGGACCTCGCGGAGACGCTGGACCTCAGGGACAACCCGGATCTCGTGGTGAAGCTGGTCCACCCGGACCTTCCGGACCCAGGGGACCACGCGGTGAATCTGGACTGCAAGGACCTTCAGGTAAGTTTCGTGCAACTTCTTTGGCCTTTGTCTGGTTTTTCAATTCTCAGTGTAAATTTTGACATGACCCAGTGCTGATAATTCGTTATTTTCTTCAGGTGGACCCGGTCAGCCAGGACCGGCTGGTCAGCGCGGAGAGCCCGGCCCGGCCGGACCTGCAGGCTCCCGGGGCGAGGCTGGACCAGCCGGGCCTGGAGGCGCGCCCGGCCCGAGAGGTGACGCAGGGCCCCCGGGAACCCCCGGACAGGCCGGCTCGCAGGGACCGCCCGGGCCCCAGGGTGCACCCGGACCTCGTGGTGACTCTGGACTCCCAGGCAGAGACGGTAGGCGATTTGGTCTTTGCACTTAACTTTGTCAATTCCACGTTAACATGGACATTTGGAAATTGAATGTTAATTTCTATGCTGCTTTTCCTTGGTTTCAAAAATTCCACAATTTTGTATTGAATGCCCCTTAACCAAATTAAACATGCAATTTTCTGATGGCCCTCGTGGAAAATTAAACATTTCGAACTAAAGTGCAGTTGACCAACTCTCAGAAAGATAGCTCACCCAATTCCTGAAGCAGTGAAACAAAGTACTTTTTCTTTCTGGTGAACTTTTCGCAAGTCACAAACGAGCAAGTTACTAATTGCCAGATGTTGCTAGCATTCTTTGGAACATGAGTGCCAATCAGCAAAAGACTCGAATCAAAACAGCAAAAGACATCTTCGAGTTCATCTGAAAAACCTTTGTTCTGCCCAGGATCACCCGGACCACAAGGACCTCGCGGAACACCTGGAGAACAGGGTCTGCAAGGACCTGGTGGACCCAGAGGACAACCAGGCCCAGCTGGCACACCCGGGTCGCGAGGAGAGGCCGGACCCCAGGGAGGCGTGGGTCTACCAGGACCTTCAGGACCCCGAGGAGAGCGAGGACCCGCCGGTGCCCCTGGTACAGCTGGAGAGCGTGGTGGACCAGGTCTGCCTGGACCCAGTGGACCTCGAGGTGAACCTGGACCCGCTGGAACACCTGGTACCTCGGGAGAACAGGGTCTGCCTGGACCGTCAGGACCTTCTGGACCACGAGGAGAACCTGGACCTGCTGGAACCCCTGGTATGTCGCTGTTTTCCATCCTCTATGAAGCGTGGTGTCGGGCATGTGTAGTTTCCACCAGTTATAAGATTTTCATAGGGGGTTTTGTACCGAAAAAACTCGAATCCCGCTTAAGCAACTGGGAAAATTTTTAGGGTCCATGTGATTACATGGACATTCTTTCCAACTTTGATTTTGAAACGATTCATTTTGCATTTTGTTTGTATTTGCCAGGCTCCCAGGGACTTCCTGGACCCTCTGGACAACGAGGACAACCTGGACCTGCTGGTCCCTCGGGTCAACGGGGAGATGTCGGACCTCCGGGTCCCGCAGGACAGCGCGGGGAACCCGGACCGGCTGGACCCTCGGGATCACCGGGCTCACGGGGAGAAGTGGGACTCCCGGGTCCATCAGGACCCGCGGGTCAGAGAGGAACCCCCGGCACACCTGGATCACCAGGCAAGTGACTCTTCCAGCCATTGAGAAACCGTCTTTGATTTCAAGCCAACATTCGTGCGTACGAAACAATCAACTCATGCAGTGATTCCAGATTTTTTTTTCCATTTTTTTTCACTCTAAAGAACCCGAGACTGTTCCTCAGTTTCATGCTCTCCTTTGTTGGTCTCTATCTGGTGTTCCCCGGGAAATATTTTCCCTTCGTTTTGAGAAGACTCTTTGAAGAACGCAGTTCTTGTACACGTGTTGAAAAAGATCTGAATTCAGCAATATATAACGGCTGAAAAATCCCCAACAATGAATCGATGGCAGCCCAGCCCAGTTTTCTGAGCAACTTTGATGTCGGCAACAGTTCTGCAAACTAACGCTAATGTTCATGTTTGTCCTGTTTACTGTTGTAGGAGGCACTGGCCCTGCCGGACCTGCTGGAGCCCGAGGAGAGCCAGGTCTGCCTGGACCTGCAGGACCCACTGGTCAGCGGGGACCTGCCGGGGAGTCAGGACCCCAGGGACCGTCTGGACCTCGCGGAGAACCCGGACCTGCTGGACCCAGTGGACAACCAGGACCCAGTGGACAAACCGGACCTCCTGGTCTGTCTGGAGAAGCAGGACCTCGAGGACCAGCTGGAGCTGATGGCTCACCAGGACCAAGAGGAGAACCAGGAGAGGCTGGACCCCAGGGACAACCAGGACCTTCTGGACCCAGTGGACCAGATGGAGCAAGAGGACAACCAGGCCCAGCTGGAGCTCCAGGTAGCGATGGTTCACCAGGACCACAGGGTTCACGAGGATTGCCAGGACTTCAGGGACCAGCTGGACCCAGAGGAGAGGTTGGCCCAGCGGGACCAGGAGGTGCGAGAGGACAACCGGGACCTGCTGGACCTTCTGGACCCCAGGGAGGACCCGGACCACAGGGTGGACCTGGACCACGGGGAGAGCCAGGACCTGCAGGGCAAGCTGGACCTCCAGGACCCACTGGACCCGGTGGTGCTGATGGACCTGCTGGACCACGAGGAGAACCTGGACCTGCTGGACCAAGTGGACAACCTGGACCTTCTGGACCCCCAGGACCCCCTGCTGCCAGAGGTGAACGGGGAGAACAGGGTCTTCCTGGACCCTCGGGACAGCCTGGACCACCTGGACCCCAGGGTGCCCCAGGACCTCGTGGAGATTCAGGAACCCCTGGCCAAAGTGGACAACCCGGCAGTGCTGGACCAAGAGGAGACATTGGACCCCCAGGACCATCTGGCTCAGATGGCAGACCAGGACCCCAGGGACCTTCTGGACCTCGGGGTGATGTTGGACCTCCAGGAACAGCAGGGTCTGACGGTCAACCAGGACCTGACGGACAACCTGGACCCTCTGGACAGCGCGGTCAACCGGGAGAAGCTGGACCCGCGGGTCAAAGGGGAGAGGCGGGACCCAGAGGTTCTCCAGGATTACCCGGACCTTCTGGCCAACAGGTAATTTCTCACCAGTTCAGCGGCTGTGTTTTTGCAGAACGGACAATTGGAGAAAGTCCAGAGGGCAGCTGTTGCCAGAAAAAAAATTCGAGCAGTCTTCCCCTTTGCGAATTTTACCCGATTCTTTGGCCAACATTCGTTTGGTTGCAGGCTTAGATATTTTTGGACATCTGGTCATTTTGTGCTTTGGGGAGACTTCAATGACAAAATGGTTCTGCTGTGTCGCTTTGAACAAATCCAATTGCCAAAGTTTGTCCAAACACAATGGCCAAACGTGGCAAGTCTGACTGCATTTCTGACCACAACAAGAAAGCCGAGGAATTGATCTGGTGTGACGCTGTTTGCAGGGAGAGCGTGGACCTGCTGGGCAGCCTGGACCGACGGGACCTTCAGGTTCCCCAGGACCCCGCGGTGACCGAGGAGAACCCGGGACACCCGGACCTACCGGACCAGGCGGACCCCGAGGAGAACCAGGCATGTCACGTGACTCGTCCCTTTCAAAACGAGATTTGAGAAACTTCTTACTTGTCTTGGAAAAAGATGCGAAAATCAAAACGGTAGAATTTTGGTCAAATGCTAGTTCCTTGTTGCGCAACAAAATTGTCCAATACAGCTGTATTTTGTGCACTCGAGTCAACTTGAAAATACTCAAAACAAATATTGGGTTTTTTTGCGGAAGTTTTGTGCTGCAGACAAGTATGGCACATGTCCAATGTACACTACACGAGCAAATAACGCTCTTGGTTCTTTTGGGGAAAGGAATCTGTTGGGTTTCTTCTGCAAGAATAATAGCTGGCCACTCTAAAACTTGCACTATTTTGGCACCAATAATCTGATGTCTAGAAAACACAATTTCCGTCTGCCCAAGAAAAATGAGGAAAGGGAGAAAAGGGAAAAAAACGAACAAACATACCGGGGTAGTCGACACGGCTGATGTTTCTGAAAGTGCTCCAGATGCTTTTGCAGAGATTTCGCTGGACCCATAGTTTGCACGACTTTCTGTGGATGTGTTGTTCAGGGCAGTTGAAAATGATTTCTTCTCAAATTTCAGGACAAGCTGGAACCCCAGGCAGCAGAGGTGAACGCGGAGAACAAGGACCTCAGGGTCCTGCTGGACAACCAGGACCTGCTGGACCTGCAGGACCGAGCGGCCAGCCAGGCAACCGGGGAGAGACTGGACCCGCGGGTCAGCGTGGAGAATCAGGGCTGCCCGGTCCTGCTGGACCCTCGGGTCAGCGCGGATCACCCGGAGAGTCGGGACCCCAGGGACCGTCTGGATTACCAGGCAGCCCAGGTGAGTTGGTTTTCCATCGCTTCCCCCACTAGTGTCTCGGGTTATGTGAACTCAGGCCAGTTTTCACTAGTCAACATTCCGTTCAACAAACAGCGAAAAATTCAAAAACAAATGTATCTGCTCTGTTGGTGTTGGAATTCTGAGGTATTTTTTGTTCCTGGGAAATTGAACGTGATCAATGTCATGGAACAATTTTCAAATGGTTGCTGCACAACTGGAACCACCGTTCAGTTTTCCTGTGGCAAGGTGCGACTGAAATATAATTCCCCAGAAATTGTGCAGTTGCATTAAAAGAAATATGCAATAGTTCTGGGTTGTTGAATTCTGGCGACAGAAATACCGAGGGATAGGTGATTGACCTACGACCTTTGATGAAGATACTCAAGATACTGATAATCGCTGTCAAGTGATAAAGATACTGATAATCACTGTCAAGTTGTGATTGTGTTTCAGGTCCTGCCGGACCCTCGGGACAACCAGGACCCCGCGGTGAGGCGGGAGAAGCGGGCCCACCGGGATCTGATGGACAACCAGGATCAGACGGACGCCCAGGACCCACCGGTTCTCAGGGACCACGTGGTGAGCAGGGTCTACCAGGACCCAGTGGACAACCAGGCCCATCTGGACCCGCGGGACCACGAGGAGACCGCGGTGAACCTGGAGAGGCTGGACCTTCTGGACAACCAGGACCTGCTGGACCTTCTGGACAACCTGGACCCTCGGGACAACCAGGACCTTCTGGTCAGCGCGGAGAGTCTGGTCTCCCTGGACCTGCAGGAGCCCGAGGACAGCCAGGCCCAGCTGGACCGGCTGGACCCACTGGAGGCCCCGGCTCCAGAGGTGAATCCGGTCTGCCAGGACCTTCAGGCCAAGCTGGAACCCCCGGAAGCAGGGGAGAACCAGGTCTGCCGGGAGAGGCTGGATCCCCAGGAGGACCCGGACCCGCTGGACCACGAGGTGAACCCGGAACCAGAGGACAGGACGGCACACCCGGAACACCAGGTGCATTGCTTGCTTCAAACCTGTAGAAAAAGGCAGTCATGAAAAACGCAGGCTTCTGATGCTGAACATTCTGAAGAGAATAAATCGCAAATCCAAAAAGCTATGACAAACAACTTGAGGGCAATCTGTTTCTTGCAGGAACCCAAGGACCACAAGGACCCCGAGGACAGCCTGGCCCCACCGGGCCGTCTGGTAGCCCAGGCCCACGCGGAGAGGCAGGAGAACGAGGCGGTGTGGGTCTCCCAGGCCCCTCGGGTCCGCGGGGAGAATCCGGACCTCAGGGTGGACCTGGCCCACAGGGACAACCAGGACCTGCCGGACCCCGAGGAGAGTCTGGACCTGCTGGAACCCCAGGCAGCCGCGGTGAACCGGGTCTACCAGGACCGTCAGGGCCCCCTGGTGCCCGTGGAGACAGCGGACAGCCAGGATCCCAGGGTGCACCTGGACCCAGAGGCGAGGCTGGAACACCTGGATCTGATGGACAACCAGGACCGCCCGGACCCACCGGACCTTCTGGACAACCTGGACCACGCGGCCCTGCTGGTGAAGCTGGTAAGTCTCCAACTCCAGTCAAAATAACCAGCTGCAAAGACAGCCGCAGTGAATTACCCCAGATTAGTTGCCTCTGCGTGTGAGAGAAGTGACAGCAAGTCTACAGGTGGTTGGAAATCGACCAGATGAAAAGGGAAGGGAACACCTCAGACTTGTGGCTTTGTCAAAAACTGCTGGGAGCATCTTAACATTTCATCCAACGTGCTTGGTTTTCTGTTTGCAGTCGAACAATTTTCCACTTCTGCAATACTAATTCATCAGAAGTTAGCGCAGAACGTTTGCATTCACTTTGGATTTGCCCACAACTTTGCTGTTGAAACAATGCTCGAAAGTCTGGATCTTCTGCACAAAAAAGTCCGTCTCGTGTCGTATTCCTTGACAAGAGCTAAAGCGATTGTTTCTCTTCTCAGGCACGCCTGGTTCACCCGGCAGTGACGGACAACCAGGACCCCCAGGTCCCGCAGGCGAGGGCCGCCCAGGTCCAGCCGGGCAGGACGGAACCCCCGGGTCCCCAGGACCGCAGGGTCAGCCGGGTCTACCCGGACCCCAGGGCGCACGTGGACAACCAGGACCTGGTGGTTCACCTGGACCTCGCGGTGACGTGGGGCCACAGGGACAACCTGGACCATCAGGACAGGTAAGCAGTGACGCCCCCATTCTGCTACAATTCATGGAAAGAGGAACACCCTCGATTCCACAGCGTTCTCACTCAAAAAGGAAAACCTTATTCATGATCTTAAAATACAAGTTGTCTCAGTTTGAGAAAAAGTCATGCTGGGTCCACTTCAATTGAACCCACGGACTTTTATTTTGCCGGCCAAATCAATCTAATTTCGGGTGCAAAGGTTGGACCGGTTGGGTGGGATGGGAAATTTCTTTTGCGAGTTATTGTTGAGGCAAGGTATTGAAAATGAGATTTCAAAGAACACTTGAAAATTTGCTTTTGGACCTTGGAAAAATTCGATAGTTTTGTCCGTGTCCGTGACTCTTTGTGAATCTTGATTCCACAAAAACACTGCTGATTCCAAACGGACAGCACTTTTTGGTGGCATCAATGTCAACAATTGTACATCGTCGTACACGAGTGAATTGGTAACACTACAGCAACTGCAGTGACAGGTGTACATGGTGCAATGTGGACTGTGAAACTGAAGAGAAAACAGTGCAGATCTCGCCAGTCTTGGAGCAAACCAAAAAATTGCCTGGGACCTTAAAACTTCACCCATTATTTTCCAGTGGCAAACATAGAGTTGATTGTGTTCGCAGAGAGGTGAAAGTGGACCAGCAGGACCATCGGGACAACCAGGACAACCAGGAGAATCGGGACCCCAGGGTGCGAGAGGTTTGCCCGGACCCACGGGTACTCCAGGATCCCGTGGAGAACCTGGTCAGCCCGGAGAGAGTGGACAACCAGGGTCGGACGGACAGCCAGGATCCCGCGGCCAGCCAGGACCTCCAGGACAGGCTGGTACCCCCGGTAGCCCCGGACCTCAGGGTCAGGCTGGACCTCGCGGTGGACCTGGGTTGCGAGGAGAACCCGGACAGTCTGGAAGCCCTGGCACACCCGGAACACCTGGTAAGAACACCTTGCTTGACTGATCTGTTCCCGTGCACACATCCTGAATCTAATTTTGGGACTGACCTGTAAAAACCTCAATCTTCCTTTGTTGAATTACGTGAAGTGCATTCTCATTTCGTCAGAATTAGTCAGAACCGCTGATTGGTTTTGACTTAGTTTCACTTGCTGTTATTTTCACTTGCTGTTAGCAATTAGTGAACAGTAATTGAGGTCAAAAATATTTCCTGATATTTTTATTCCTTGGAAAAATCATGTTCGCAATGAACCAAGCAGCTGTCAAGTCCGGACACGGAGAATGCTACAGTTTCAAAAAGTCGCTTCCAAGTGACAAATACAGATGACCTACGCAGCAGACGAAACTAAACCCCTGTTGGACAAAATTCACCGCAGCTAAAAAATCCTGTGCAAATAGCAAAACTGTTCAGTTGGTCAGAGGAATATTGTCCTGACATCTGAAAAGCCTGTAATAAAAACCTGTTTGGCATTTGCAGAAATGCTTTCAAAATGCCAGACTTCTTACTGAAACTGAAAAAAGTTCCACTTGTGGAAAGATAAACCAGAACTGTGAAGCTGTTTGCAAAATGACAAATTTTACAAAGTTCCATCTGGAGAAACTTTTCAGCGAAATGATCTTGACCTTGCCCTTGCAGGTCAGGATGGCGGGACTGGAGGACCTGGTCTGCCGGGACCACAGGGAGCAAGGGGCCCGGCCGGTCTTCGCGGGGACACCGGACCCGCGGGCAGTCCAGGACAGGCAGGAACCCCCGGGTCACCCGGTGAACGTGGACAACCCGGTCTGCCCGGACCCTCCGGACAGGCTGGTACCCCTGGACAGCGCGGAGATGCAGGACCTCCCGGACCCCAGGGCTCGAGAGGAGAGGCTGGACCCCAGGGACCGCGTGGGGAACCTGGAACCCGAGGAGAACCTGGTGTGTAGATTTTCTCATTCTGAGTAAGATTAGAAATTGCACGAAATCTTGCACGAACATTTCGAGAGGAGCGAACTGCAAGAGGTCAAAGCTAAACTGTTTCCTTTGGGCAAAAAAAAAAAAAAAAATTGCTCGAGTTGTATATTTGTCACAACTTTTGGCTGTGTGGAAATGTCCACAAGAACTTGCAGAATGACATGAATTGCAACAGGAAACTTTCGTGAACATTTTCTATGCGGGACACTGTCACAGAGGCAGTTTTGTTCGTATCCCTGTACAGGCACACCTGGTACTGACGGACGCCCTGGAGACCGAGGCCAGCCCGGCTCGGACGGACAGCCCGGACCGCAGGGACCGGCAGGACCCGCGGGACAACCCGGAGAGGCCGGGCCGCGTGGTGAACCCGGCACACCAGGCTCGGACGGACAAGCAGGACAACCAGGTCTGTAACCTGTAGACTCTGGGCTTCTCAGGCCCTTTCACGATGGCGCATTTTAGAGAAACGCACCTGTTCATTGTGGCAAGAATTGGAATGAAACATCAAGCTTTGGAACTGCTATTTGAATAGCAGTGAAGAAAGTGTTCCTTTTTGTGGCTTCACAGATCACTGCTGGCCTAAATTTGTCGGAACTCAACACAAATTCAGTTTCACTGAATTTGAATGTGTTCAAAGTGTTCAGAGGACGGAAATACATCTCCAGACATTGTTTCCCATGAACAGGACGTGATGGCCAACCTGGACCCCAGGGTCAGCGCGGAGAACCCGGACCAGCTGGATCCGCGGGACCACCAGGACCTGCCGGGCCTGCAGGACAGCGGGGCGACCGGGGTGAGGCTGGACCCGCGGGTCCCCAGGGCCCGACCGGACCCGCTGGACCCAGAGGCGAGGCTGGAACCCCAGGACGGGACGGTAACCCCGGACAGCGAGGAACCCCGGGTCAACCCGGATCCCAGGTGAGCAGAAGTGGGATTCTCTCCGGTTGCTTCATTGAATCACTTCTCAAAATTTTACCCCAAAGGGTCTGGCCTTCTGGGCAAGGTTCTCAAAATTGTAAACAATTCAGAAATTTGACAACTGCAGAATGGGAAATTTCAATCAATGTTCTGAACACGGAATTGCAGTGACGTCTTTCCTTTCAGTGAAAAAGAAACTTTTGTCTTTGTATGTTGAACAGCTTGTGCGCTGTTTCAATGTGTTCACGGCATTTGTCAACGTCAATTTTGTTTCAACACGGGATTTGAAATGTTTTCCAGGGTCAACCTGGACCGCAAGGACCCAGTGGACCAGCTGGATCACCAGGACCTCAGGGACAACGGGGAGAACCAGGACCCCGAGGTGAAGCAGGACCCTCGGGTCAACCGGGCAGCGACGGTCAACCCGGGCGTGATGGGAACCGAGGACAACCAGGACCTGCTGGACCCGGTGGACCCCAGGGTGCACCAGGCCCCCAGGGCGCTCCTGGTCCCCGAGGTGACGCTGGGCCCCGTGGAGAACCTGGATCAGCTGGAACACCAGGAACTGATGGCACACCAGGTTAGTTGACCAGCATTTTATATATGTAGCTCCAGAAGGACAACTGCATGTAGAAGCCTTGTGTGTTTTCCTGTTCGTGACCATAAACGTCTTTACCAGCCCAGCATCGCATTTGTTAAGTTTAGTGTTTCGCTTCAATGAAGCTGCTTGTAGAGTTGCGAATTCCTGTTTCTTCTCTCAACTCAGTTTGGCAAGATTTTGCTCAACATTTGTTTCCAGTCTCTTCTGGTTTCTGAAGTGTTTTCTGATGTGCACAAACTTCATCACCTGGCACCCTACTATTGCAAAGCAAAATCTGATTTCCCATCTTTTGCTTTGTTTCACAGGTACAAGAGGTCTTCCCGGACCTCCTGGATCCAGAGGTCAGCCTGGCTCACAAGGGCCTGCTGGACCTCGTGGTGAGCCTGGTCTGAGGGGAGAACCGGGACAACCAGGACCACCGGCACTGAGAGGCGAACAGGGCCCCGCAGGTGCCCCAGGACCCCGCGGAGAACCTGGACCTGGAGGCGCACCGGGTGCACCAGGACCCGCGGGTTCGCGAGGACAACCAGGTACTGATGGACAACCAGGAGGCCCAGGACCCAGAGGCGACCAAGGTGCTCAAGGCCCACAGGGGGCGCCAGGTCCTTCCGGACAGCCAGGCACACCAGGCCAGAGGGGACAACCGGGAGAAGCAGGACCTGCTGGACAGCGGGGAGAGAACGGTCAACCGGGACCTCAGGGTCAGCCTGGACCCTCGGGCACCCCAGGCACCCGTGGAGAACCTGGAACCCCAGGAACTGACGGACAGCCGGGAGCACCAGGACCTCAGGGAGCCGCAGGACCCAGAGGAGAACCAGGACCACGAGGACAGGACGGAACACCAGGCACGCCAGGAAACAGGTGAGACATAATCGGTTGACAGTGTCCTTGGATGGGAAGCTTGGGGAAAAACAGGAAAATTGCAGAAAAATTGGGAAAATAATGGGGGAGCTGTGACCGTTTCCACTACTACGGAGATGGAGACAAAGCTTTGTCGTGATGTTTATCCCAAGTAAAAATGCCAGAGAAATTGGAGGCTTTTGGGGCATTGCATAGATTTTGCCAAACAGTTTCGTTCTGTGAGAATAAGATGACCTGCACGGATTTTCTGCTACAAAGGTTGCTGTGTAAACAAGTCGTGCCCAAAATATTTTCAAACAAAATTTCTTCTGTGAAACTCTAAATTTTGAAAAAATGTGGAACCCTGCAGGGGTTTAAAAAATCTGTTGCACGGACTTTCTGGAATTTCTTAACTTTATTTGCGAACAGCTTGTCAGACATGGAGGAAATCTTGTAAAGTCTCCACTCGAGTGCAGCAGTCATGACTGGACTGTAGAACTGAAATACCAAAGAAAAAGAATCTTTGCTTTTGCTGACCAAAGTGAGGTGACGTGCAAAGTTCAAAGCTTTTATTTTTGGTTTCTGCAGAGGAGAACCAGGTCTTGCTGGACCCGCTGGACCACGAGGTGCACGGGGAGAGGCTGGACCCGCCGGACCGCGGGGTGAACCGGGTTCAGACGGATCCCCCGGGTCTCCTGGCTCTGATGGCAGACCTGGACCCCAGGGCTCAGCTGGACCCCGAGGAGAACCTGGTAAGCTGAGGAAAAAAGCAAAAGCATTTTGTCCTGTTTATACCAAACTCGCCCAGCTTGTAAAAAAAAACCGCGAATGTTGGGCATTTTGTCGCGGAATCCTGTTTTCAAGGAGCTGAATTTCTGGTACAAAATGCAATTGTAGCAGCTTGCAGTGAAATTTCTAAGTGGGGTTTTGGAAGGTGACTGGAACATCAAAACTGTTTCCGACATTTCATGAATGTGGGAAAATCTTTTAGGAACGCGAGGTGAACCTGGATTGGCAGGACCAAGTGGACAACCAGGCAGCAGGGGACAACCAGGACCCTCGGGTCAAGCAGGCACACCTGGCAGCCCCGGACCCACCGGCCCACAGGGTCCCAGAGGTGAATCTGGTCTCAGAGGCGACAACGGGCAACCTGGAACCCCAGGAACACCTGGCTCACCCGGAGGCACCGGACCCCAGGGTCCAGCAGGACCTCGTGGTGAACCCGGACCTCAGGGCCCACAGGGTGCACGGGGCACACCTGGAACTCGAGGGGAGCCTGGCTCAGATGGAACACCCGGTACCCCAGGAGAACGTGGACAGCCGGGTCTGCCCGGACCCTCTGGACCTTCAGGACAACCAGGACCTCGCGGAGATGCCGGACCCCAGGGCCCAGCTGGACCTCGCGGAGAAGCTGGAACTCCCGTAAGTCATGAACTTCGTCATTGTTTGCGCAACAGAGCAGGAAAAGGTGGAAAATACTTCAGATATGACAGGCAGGCGGAGAATACTTAAGATGTGACAGTCGGGCATGTTGAAAGAGGAAAACGGTGGAGAATGAAAGCAAGACTATTTTTGATGGCAAGAGAAACGTAAGATTAACAAATTGGTGATGCACAATGAATCAAAAACATTGGATCACCCAATGAATCAAAAACAATTTCCACAGCAGACCGCTGCTTCTGAAAAATTGTGGCAAATTGGCGAAAAAAGATTTCTTGAAACAAACATCCGGAAGGGAGTATGCCTGCTGAGTGACACAATTGAATATGCAGTTCAAGGCAAAACTTTGAAGACCAAACTTAAATTCCAATTGCATGTCCACCCAGAAAGGATTTTCGTGAGATTTTTTTCTCTGTAACTACCTCTGGACACAGAAAAAATTGTGCGAAAAGTGTGAAAAATCTTGCAAGATTCTTGAAAATTTTTTCAGGGTCGTGACGGCTCACCGGGACCCCGCGGTGACACGGGTCCACCGGGTACAGACGGAACCCCCGGGTCACGAGGAGAACCTGGACTGCAGGGTGCACCGGGACCATCAGGACCCCAGGGTCCGCAGGGACCGCGGGGAGAGTCGGGTCTACCTGGACCCGGGGGACCACGTGGAGAGGCTGGCACACCCGGCACACCAGGTGGGTAAAAATTTTACTGTTCAAATGAGCAAGGAAGTGTCAAAGATGCATTGTGCTAAAGATGCAGCACAATGGTGTAAGACACTTCGTTTGAACCACCGCAACTTGGAAAAGTTAAATGGACAATTAACCATTGATTTCAGTCTCCGGCCCAATTTAGATCAGAAAAAGAACAGCAGGAAACATAAAACGGCCAGGAAACATCTCCAGAAAAAAAGCTGAAGATTATTTTCCTCAATTCTTTTCCTCAGTGAAACTGAACCAATGCCGTCTTCCTTTTGCAGGATCCCAGGGACCACAAGGACCTGCAGGACCAAGAGGAGAGCCAGGCCAGGATGGACAGCCAGGACAACCCGGACCTTCTGGACCAGCCGGACAACGGGGAGAGGACGGAACCCCAGGGTCTCAGGGTCCGCAAGGGCCTGCAGGACCCCGTGGGGAGGCTGGAACACCTGGTCGGGATGGTTCCCCTGGACAGCGCGGAGAACCTGGACCTGCCGGACCTCAGGGTGGACCCGGGCCTTCTGGACCACAGGGACCCAGTGGACAGCGCGGACCTGCTGGAGAGCGCGGTGAACCCGGACAGCGAGGAGAGGCCGGACCACAAGGACCTCAGGGATCTCCAGGAAACGACGGTGAGGGATTTCATTGCCTTCAGAGTGCAGAAAACTTGGCAAAAGTTGTGGATGTGTGTTAAGAGAAGAGGGAAGCTAGACTGGGAGTTTTTTTCTGGTGGAATACTGTTCTGGCCGAGCAATCTAAACCAGTGCCTAAATTGTGAACCTTGAAGAGACTTCAAAGAAAATTGTTCTTAAATTCCAGTCAAAAGTTGACCCATTCATTCCTGTTTTGCGCTGTGTTTTGCTTTCGCTTTCATGCAAATAAAATTTTAATCTGTAGGTACTCCTGGAAGCCCTGGACCTGCAGGACAGCGAGGAGAGCCCGGTCTGCAAGGACCTGCTGGACCACGCGGAGAACCAGGCCAGAGGGGAGAACCTGGTACTGCTGGAACTCCAGGGACCAGAGGTGATCGCGGAGAACAGGGACCCCAGGGTCAGCCTGGACCCTCAGGACCTGCAGGACCCGGTGGACCACGAGGTGAACCCGGCACTGACGGCACACCCGGACAGCGCGGAGAACCCGGACCACCAGGTCGCGATGGAACACCCGGCTCACCTGGACCTCAAGGTACAGCATTGGTAGCTATTGTTTCAGGCTTAAAATTTAAAAAAGTCCAGTGTATTTGTCACGAATTCGTGACTTCCAAATAGGGACAAAACCGATCATTTCGAGGTTCTGTTGGCAAGGACTTAAGGATTCGAATGCGAAAACAAAAAGTCGGTGAATCGCACACTGAACTTAACCGCTGACAATTTTTGCGAATTGCCAGGCAAAATCACTGAATTTATCAGTCCTTCAAAGATGCTCCACTTTGGTGAAACACCAAGGCCCAGCCCGGGAGAAGCAGCAGCAAAATCTTGATCACTTCCAATAGTGCAACAACAGGTTCCATCGTTTGTATCCATGCCCTTTGCGTTGTGCTCTGCGAAAAATGTCCTGTTTTGGGTGAGATTTGTTAAGTCAGAATCGTGTTTTAGGACCACGAGGCGAATCTGGTCTGCCCGGCTCGGACGGACAGCCCGGACCCTCTGGACCTGCTGGACCCTCGGGACAACCAGGACCTTCTGGACCCCGCGGTGAACCCGGCCAGCGTGGTGATGCTGGACCTCCTGGACAGTCTGGATCTCCTGTGAGTACCTCGTTTGAAGCTGGAAAGGTAGCTCCACAAGAATCTTGAAGATGGCTCCAGCCTTTCAGAGCTTGAGCTTGAGACCCGAAGTCTAGGTCTGGATGTCGTTTTGTGAAAGACAATTGGGTGTCTGTGGGCTCGATTTTTTGCTCTGACTTGACAATATCAACGTGGCCAGTCTGAAATACGCTCGACCCCATCTGTTGTGGAAGTGTTCCGATAACCTGTGCGAGATGGGATTACTGGAAAATTTCATTGAAAGAAAAAACAAAAGCAACAATTTCAGTCGGTGTTTGGCCAGTGTTCTTGGTGGCTGTTTTGAGAGCATTGCAACATTGCAACCTCCTTATTCAGGGACCTCGTGGAGAACCAGGATTGGCTGGACCAGCCGGAGAACAGGGACCTCAGGGTCCACAGGGCGCACCAGGCCCAAGTGGCACCCCGGGACAGCGCGGGGAACCAGGAACCCGGGGTGAACCCGGCACGGACGGAACACCCGGCACAGCAGGACCTCAGGGTCAGCGAGGACCCCAGGGACAGCAGGGCGCACCAGGACCCTCGGGACAACCAGGACCTGCAGGACCTCGAGGTGAACCCGGCCAGGCAGGACAGCCAGGAAGAGACGGCACACCAGGTCAGTGGATGCACAATTGCCAGGCAGTTTTAGTGAGGTTCTTCGTTGAGCAGAATTCACAAGGGACATTTTGGACATGCAAATCCTGGAGTTGAATTTCTGGTACCAAAGTTTATTGAAACCAAAGTGGCGACCCAGATCTTGTGGAACACTTCAGCTCAGAAAATCTTAACCTTCAGTTACTTCGGAAACATAACGACGGCACAGCAGGAAAAGATGGATGAAATGCACTTGCATGGTCACATTTGCTTGCAGGCGGGACTGGAGGACCAGGACCCGCTGGACCACGCGGAGAGGTCGGACCTCCCGGGTCGAACGGACAGCCCGGATCCCCAGGTCCCCGAGGAGAGGCTGGAACCCCGGGTCGCGACGGGACTCCCGGTACCGCGGGTTCCCGGGGCGAACAGGGAGCAGCTGGACCCCGCGGGCAGCCAGGACCTGCAGGACCCGCGGGCCCCGCTGGACCCCGTGGTGAACCAGGCACGGACGGCTCTCCTGGACAACGGTTAGGACACTCATTTGTTTTCCCGAGGCCAGGGGCCAAATTGCAAATTGCCAAGTTTAAGCACCAAACGTAATTCACAACATAAAACTAAACCCCAACGTAACCCAGATTTCTCAGCCAATGACTGGGGGTGTGGCAAATTCTCCCCTTTTGATTGCAACTCACGTTTGGTGCTTAAACTGTTTGTGGCGTGATGAAACTCTGGGCCACATGAGATGGCACAG